>CETL01070301.1_pt1 | contig 37917 bp, 39 predicted proteins | sample 356371 | NCBI WGS metagenome assembly CETL01 (sample SAMEA2622518, study PRJEB7988) | marine metagenome | biome: marine biome (ENVO:00000447); feature: surface water layer (ENVO:00002042); material: "saline water (ENVO:00002010), including plankton (ENVO:xxxxxxxx)" | depth 5 m | reverse complement strand
GCTGTCGTGGCTTCAAATTCAGCTGCACATGCATCCACTCGCTTGAAAACTGGTTTAATCTTAAATCTTTCTCTTGCCCTTCTTACCTCTGTTTCCGAAGAGTCAGTCATTTTTGCAATACTAACATCAGAAAATCCTTTGCATTTCAATAATTTTAAATCCTCTGCAGTCATTGTACTCAGATTTTTTCCACTAAAACTCGTTTCTAATTCAATAACGTTTTTTATTTGAGATAGAAACCAATTATCAATACCTGTCAATTCATTAACTTCTTGACTAGATAGCCCCACACGGAAAGCTTCTGCTATAAAGAAAATTCTATGTGCATTTGGAGTCCTCAAATTATTTTTGATAATATCAGTCCTTTCTTTATCGCTTCTATATTTAATCTCTGGTTTATCTAACCCATCAGCACCAATCTCGAGTCCACGTATTGCTTTTTGGAGAGATTCTTGGAAATTTCTTCCTATAGACATAACTTCTCCAACTGATTTCATTTGTGTTGTAAGCCTACTATCCGCTTCTTTAAATTTCTCAAAGGCAAATCTTGGTATTTTTGTTACAACATAATCTATTGTTGGCTCAAATGATGCAGGAATTACATCTCCAGTTATTTCGTTGCTTAACTCATCGAGAGAATAACCTATTGCTAATTTTGCTGCTATTTTTGCAATTGGAAAACCTGTTGCTTTTGATGCTAGCGCAGACGATCTTGAGACTCTCGGGTTCATCTCTATAACTAATATCCTCCCATCATGAGGGGAAACGCTAAACTGAACGTTTGAACCGCCTGTATCAACACCAATTTTTCTGAGTACTTTGATTGATGCGTCTCTCATAGCTTGATATTCTTTGTCTGTAAGAGTTTGTGCTGGAGCAACAGTAATTGAGTCACCTGTATGCACGCCCATTGGGTCAATATTTTCAATCGAGCATATTATTATACAATTATCGTTCTTATCTCTTACTACTTCCATCTCGTATTCTTTCCATCCAATTACGGACTCTTCAATTAGAACTTCAGTTGTTGGTGACAAATCGAGACCACGTTTAACAATCTCCTCAAAATCTTGAATATTATATGCAATACCTCCACCAGTGCCGCCTAATGTAAAAGACGGCCTAACAAGGATAGGGAATCCAATTTCCTGCTGGTGGAATTTTGCCTCATTATAGCTATGAGCTATATACGCATGAGGTGTCTCGAGACCGATTTCAGCCATGGCATTTTTAAATAGCTCTCTGTCCTCTGCCATATCTATAGAAGCTATGCTCGCACCAATTATTTTTACATTATATTTTTGGAGTATTTTATGTCTATTCAAATCAAGAGTAGTATTCAATGCAGTTTGACCTCCCATAGTAGGTAAGATAGCATCAGGTTTCTCCTTGATAATTATTTTTTCGATATTCCTCCAATGAATCGGTTCAATATAAACTTTATCGGCCATTTCTGGATCAGTCATTATCGTTGCTGGATTAGAATTTACGAGTATAACTCTTAATCCCTCCTCTTTAAGTGCTTTACATGCTTGAACTCCGGAATAGTCAAATTCACATGCTTGCCCTATTATGATAGGGCCTGCACCTATGATTAAAACACTTTTCAATCTTTTGTTAACTGGCATACCTATCGTCCATTAACTCAAAAAATTTATCAAATACGTTTTTTATATCATGTGGACCTGGACTAGCCTCTGGATGCCCTTGAAAGCCATATGCATTATTTGAAACAGTCTCAAAACCTTGTAAAGACTGATCGAATAAAGACTTGTGTGTTATTGTTATGTCTTTTGGCAGTGTTTCAGTATCTACTTCAAAACCATGATTTTGGCTAGTTATGAGAACCTTTTTAGATCTTAAATCTAGAACTGGATGATTCGCACCATGGTGGCCAAACTTCATTTTCTTTGTCTTTGCTCCGAGTGATAGAGCAAGTAGTTGGAATCCTAAACAAATACCAAAAGTGGGAATTTTTTTAGCTAATAGAATTTTAATATTATCTATGGCGTACTCGCACGCTTGTGGATCACCGGGCCCATTAGATAGGAATACCCCATCAGGCTTTAAGTCTAATACTTTTTTAATTGGATGATCAGCAGGAACCACTGTGAGTTTACAACCTTTGTTTTTGAGTATGCGCAAAATGTTATGCTTAACACCAAAATCATATACAACTACATTATAATTTTGATCTACATTTTTTACATTTCTATTATAAATATTATGCAAGGAATTTTTCCATTCATATACCTTTTTTGTAGTTACTTTTATTGCTAGATCCTGATTGACGAGACCATCAAAATTAAGCAATTGATTTTTTGCCTCTTCTATTTCAATTTGGCCAGCTAAGATGCACCCATTCATGGCTCCATTTCGTCTAATTTTTTTTGTTAACATGCGGGTATCAATATTAGATATGGCAACTACTCCATATTTGAGAAGAAAATCTCTTACATTTGACTGGCTTCTCCAACTGCTGACTTTATATTCTCTATCTCTAAATATCAAACCTGATGCGTGGATAGATTGTGATTCGAAATCCTCGTCATTGATACCAGTATTACCGATATGAGGGTTAGTGAAAGTTATGATTTGACTATGGTAAGACGGATCTGTGGATATTTCTTGGTAGCCTGTCATTGATGTATTGAAGACAACCTCGCCAACTGCTACTCCATTACTACCAGCTGAGCTGCCATAAAGACAGGTGCCGTCTTCAAGAAGTAATAATGCATCATGTTTTTCCAAGATTTATTATCACGTATAAAAAAAAAGATGGCTCTAAATGAGTCATCTTATATTGTATATTTTTAGGTTCCATCTAAAACTATATATTACTTCTTTCTAATCCTTCTGTCTAACACTTAATACAAAATTGTATAATTCTTTTTTTGGATGGTCAAAAAATAAGTGTAATATGTCAACAATCTCTTTTGTTGTGTATGATTTTCTGAGTTTTAAAACCTTAGAGGTGAGTTTGTTTAATTCGGTTGATTGCTTGTCAGCAGCGCTGATGATGAGTGTAAACTCACCAGAATATTTAATATTTTCAGAGCTTTCTATGAGTCGGCCGATAGGCTTATAGATAATCTCTTCGTGTAACTTAGTAAGTTCTCGGAAAATACAAACAAGTGTGTCCTCACCACAAATTTCATTAATTTTATGAAGTAAGCTAGCAAGTCTATTTTTATTTTCAAAAATTATTACAGGCATACCTAGGCTCTTAATATATTTTAACTTTTTGTCAAGATCATTTGTTTTTTTAGGGAGGAAGCCTAAAAAAGAGAATGAATTTACGGGTATAGGTGAGACTGACAGTGCTGATGTTAGAGAGCTAGGCCCTGGAATTGGCGAAACTGTGAAATTTTTGTCTTGGTGTCTCAGTAGTGTGAAGCCTGGATCAGATATTGAGGGTGTGCCAGCGTCAGAAACAAGAGCAATCTGCTTACCATTTTTTAAGTCATCAAGAATAGTTTTAAGTTTTGTATTTTCATTATCTTTGTTAAAAGTAATAATTTTTTTCTTTAAATTATATTGAGTTAGAAGTTTACTTGTGCGTTCAGAACTTTCGGCAAGAATGTAATCACAAATGCTAATTGTCTCAATCGCACGATAAGTAAAATCGCCTAAGTTTCCTATTGGAGTTGCAACAATAAATAATTTTCCTGACATAAGACTGAGGTGTAATGTTTGTGCGTTGTAGGCTATAATGTAACACAATAAGCAATTGATATATAGATGATGGATAAATTAAGTATAATTAACTCGAACTTTTCCCAGAATAAAGAAATAATCGAAAAAACTATCCAAGCAAATTTACATGATATTGAAAAAGCTACAGGAATGTTAATTGATATGCTAGAGAATGATGGAAAACTTCTGTCATGTGGGAATGGAGGTTCATCTGGAGATGCGCAACATATTTCATCTGAATTTATAAATAGATTTGAAATCGAAAGACAAGAAATGCCAGCCATTTCACTAAATTCAGATACTGCTACGTTGACCTCTATTGCAAATGACTACGACTATAAATACATTTTTGCAAAACAGATAAATGCTCTTGGGAAAAAAGAGGACGTGCTAATGGCATTTACCACAAGTGGAAACTCTAATAATATTATAGAAGCTATTAATTCTGCAAAGTTAAAAAAAATGAAGATCATTCTGATTGCTGGCAAGGATGGTGGGAAAGCATTTCCTTTGTTGGACGGTAATGATTGTAGTATTATTATACCATGTGATAGGACTAGTCGGATTCAGGAAATGCACTTGATAATCATACACGCAATGTGTGAATGTCTGGATGTGTACACGAAGGAGAGGATTTAAATATCTTTCTCTGTTTCGCTTAAACTAGCTTGAAATGACTCTCTATTAAAAATCCTATCAGAATATTTTTCAATGATACTCTTATTCTTATCTAGCTCTATACCTAAACATTTTACCCGCCACAAAAGTGGGGCTAGACTACAATCTACTAAACCAAAATCTTCGCTCATGAAGAAATTATCAGATATAAGTGGGACTATCTCTAAAAAATATGATTTAATTTTTTCAACAAAAGAGTCTTCGATTGCCCCATTATTATAGGAATGAGTGAATTCTGGATACCATTGATGTTCAATTCTATCTAGTGCGAGGCGAAACTTAGCTCTTGCAACTGGATCGACAGGTAAAAGTGGAGGATGTGGAAACCGCTCATCAAGGTATTCAATAATTACTCTAGAATTCTGCAAAACAAGTTCTCTATCAACCAAAGTAGGGAAATCATCGTAAGGGCTTATTGATTTAATCTCTTCAGAAATATTACTAATATCAATCTCATGTAACTCAGCAGAAATCTCTTTTTCTTTAATAACCAACCTTGTCCTATGACTATGTAGACAATCTGGTAACGAAAACAATAAAATTGCAGATCTTCGATTAGCGAGTGATGTCATGTATTACTTTACGTCCTTCCAATACTCAACCTTAAGCAAATATGCTAGTACTGAGAATATACTTAGGAACAGTATAACCCAAAAACCAATTCGATATCTATCTAACTGTGCAGGTTCGGAGACATACGTGAGGAAATTAACTAGATCTGTTATTGAAGACTTATACTCGTCATATGACATTGATCCATTCGTTACATATTTAAAGTCATTCAGAGTTGGATCAATCGGCTCTTTGACACCTTCCATGTACCATAATACATGTGGCATATTCACATTTGGATATAATTTATTGTTTGCCCCAAATGGCCTGGTTTCATCCTTATAAAACGATAAGAGAAATGTATAAATCCAATCAGACCCTCTTGATCTAGCTGTTAAAGTCAAGTCGGGTGGCATTACGCCAAAAGCTTCCTTGGAATGTACTTTGTTAACAGCATTTAATATTAACGAACCTATTTTTGTCTTCTCTCCGTTTAGATCAGATGTAAAAATGAGATTGTTTTCAATAGTTTTTGGATCAAGATCAAGATGTTCAGTAAATTTTACATACCTTTGATATTTAAGAGTATGACAACCAGAGCAATTATTCATATATATTTGAGCCCCTCTTTGTAGGGATTGCTTATTACCTAAATCAATTAACACTTTTTCAAGTGGTATAGTATTGCCGGCTGCATAAATGTTTGAAATAAAGAAAAATGAAAATATCGACAAGATTATTCTATTCATGCATAACTACCCGTTTCGGTATCTTACTCGTCTGCTCACTTGGACTTAAAAAATACAAAGCTACAAAAAAACCAAAGTAAACCAGAGTGAAGAATCTACCAACCCATGTTAGGATCGGAGTAGCTGGATTCATACCTATAACGCCCAAGCCAATAAAGCTTACAACAAAGGAAGCTAACAAATATTTATATGTGGGTGACCGATACCTAAAAGATTTAACTTTACATCTATCTATCCAAGGCAAGAGAAATAGAACAAAAATTGCTAGGCCCATCGCAAGAACTCCTCCAAATTTATCTGGGATTGCTCTGAGAATTGCGTAAAAAGGTGTGAAATACCAAACAGGTACTATATGCTCGGGTGTTTTGAGCGGATCTGCTGGCACAAAATTATCCTTTTCAAGAAAATAGCCTCCAAATTCTGGTAAAAAGAAAACAACAAATGTGAAAATTACCAAAAATACAGATAATCCAAAAATATCTTTCACTGTGTAATATGGATGGAAAGGAATACCATCTAGGGGTTTACCGGTCTCATCTTTATTGTCTTTGATTTCGATACCATCAGGGTTATTCGAACCAGTGGTATGGAGCGCAGCTAAATGAAGATATATTAGAGCGAATAATAAAAGTGGAAGTGCGATAACATGAAACGCAAAAAACCTATTGAGAGTAGCATCCGAAATTACGTAATCACCTCTGATCCAGAGTGCAAGTGATTCCCCAACAAATGGGATGGCGCCGAACAGTGAAATTATTACTTGAGCTCCCCAATAGGACATTTGTCCCCAAGGTAATAAATAACCCATGAAAGCTTCAGCCATAAGCAGCACAAAAATTAACATACCAAATATCCAAAGAAGTTCTCGTGGATTTTTATAAGATCCATATAACATAGCTCGGAACATGTGCAAATAAATTATAATAAAAAAGAAGGATGCGCCAGTTGAGTGCATGTATCTAATCAACCAGCCCCACTCAACATCCCTCATGATATATTCAACTGAGGCAAATGCTTGATCAGCATCTGGTTTATAATTGATAGTAAGAAATATTCCAGTAACTATTTGAAGAATAAAAACAAATACAGCTAGAGCCCCAAAGAAATAGAAAAAATTAAAGTTTTTAGGAGCGTAATATTGAGATAAATGATTTCTCACAAAATTACTTACAGGTAATCTTCTATCTATCCATGAAATAAATTTGCTCATTATGCATTCTCTCCATCTTCACCAACAATTATCCTTGTGTCGGAAGCAAAATAGTAAGGTGGAACCTCAAGATTGTAAGGCGCTGGCACACCTTTATGTACTCTCCCTGATAAATCAAATTTAGAACCATGACATGGGCAGAAAAACCCGCCGGTCCAATCTAATCCAAGCTCTTTTGATTTAGGACTAGGTTTATATAGAGGCGAGCAACCTAAATGTGTACAAACGCCTAGTAACACAAGGTATTCAGGATTGATAGATCTATATTTATTCTGAGTATACGTCGGCTGGTGTTCTTCAACAGACTGAGGATCTCTGAGTACTTCATCATCTTCAAGTGTATCCTCAATCATTTTTTTTGTTCTCCTCACAACCCATACTGGTTTTCCTCTCCATTCCACGACTTTATAAGCACCAGGTTGCAGCGAGGAGACATCTATCTCAATAGGTGCTCCAGCAGATTTAGCCCTCTCGCTAGGAGACATGGAAGACAAAAATGGAATCAACGCAAAAATTCCCCCAATTCCTCCCATAACCTGGGTCATATTAGTAAGGAATTTCCGTCTAGCAGTAGGTTGGGTGCTCGTAATTTGCATAGTATTTTCTTGAGAAGTATTATAAGATTTTTTCTTTTCAACTTTGACTGCTTGAATATCGATCCCTTGTAAAACTTCTTTTCTGAGTGTTGCATGTAATTCTCTGGCATGTGATAAATTTATTTGCTGAAAGTCACCTATTGTATAAATTTTCTCTTTGCGGATATTATTTGAGTGAACATGGTATCTGTACTGCCATGATTTTTTTCCAGAACTTGAAATCCAAAGAAAAAGGCCATCACCCAATGCTACACGGTAATGATGATCTTTGGGTTGCAATGCTTTTATATCTTTATCTGTTAATGAGTTCATATCTCCCTACCATCTGGAACCATTTTATCTGTCAATTATTGTATGTGGGTAATAATTGGGTAATATAAAATGTCCACTTATAGTGTGGGTAATGAGTATTTTTACCCACAAAATATGCTATAAGCATAGCCTCTAGCTAGCTGAGAGTCAAGTAATAACTGGCTTATAGAGGAATTTTATAACAGATTGCCATTTCATGTATTATAATAGCGCAATGAAATATTTAAATTAGGTACTAATTAATGACAGAAATTAGAAACTATATAATTACTGGTATCTTAATAGGTGGATTCCTCTACCTATTTGGTCCTGATATGTTTAGTAATAGTATTCTAATTAATGAAGTAAGCACTTCATCCTCATCATATCCGAAGAATGTAAGTTATCACGATACAGTTAAAAAAGTTAATAAATCTGTTGTTTCCATTTATACAAAAAAAACTCTTAATAAAAATATTTTTTTCATAGATCCGAATGAGAGAAGATTAAAAAGAAGAGACTTAGTTCCTACTGGCCAAGGTTCCGGTATTGTAGTGAGCTCACAGGGTCATATTCTCACTAACTTCCATGTAATAGCAGGTTCAAATGAGATACTTGTCAGAGACTATGCAGGTAATGATCACTCTACGGTAGTTATTGGAGTTGATCCTTTCACAGATTTAGCAGTTTTAAAGATTAGTAAAGATCTTAATCCAATCATCTTTGGTGATATTGATAATGTGAGAGTCGGAGATGTGTCACTTGCGATAGGTAATCCTCTTGGAGTTGGGCAAACCATTACACTAGGTATTGTATCGGCAACAGATAAGGAGCTCTCTCCAGAGGGTTATTCATACCAAAGGTATGTTCAGACAGATGCAGCAATTAATCCTGGTAACTCTGGGGGTGCACTTGTAAACACGAATGGAGAGTTAATTGGTATAAATACGAGTATAGTATCCAAGGGCGGTGGCTCAGACGGTATAGGTTTTGCTATACCAGTTGATATTGCAAAGTACGTTTTAACACAAATACTGGAATTCGGAGAGGTAATAAGAGGATTCGTTGGTATAGTTGCTGATCCAAATTTTAGAGGTAATGGTATTATGATCTCTGCCTTGTACGAAAAAGGCCCAGCTCAAAATTCTGGCATCAAACCGAGGGATATTATTAGGAAGGTCAATGGTATTAAAGTTGACAAAATAAAAGAGATGCAAAATATAATTGGTAAATCTCAACCAGGAGATTTAGTCGAGTTTGAGATTCAAAGAAGTAGCGATAGGTATACAGTGAATGTAAAAGTACAAAAAATGCCGACTAGTTAGAATCTTCTCTGTACTTAGCTGCTCTAGCATGAGCATCGAGTCCTTCCGATGTCGCTATAGAAAATGCAATTCCGCTTAACTGATGTGCCAACTTCTTTGATAATTTAATTACACTTGATCTCTTTTGAAAGTCATATACTCCCAATGGTGATGAAAAACGGGCTGAGCCTGACGTGGGTAAAACATGGTTCGGTCCTGCACAATAATCTCCAAACACTTCAGGACTATTCTCACCTAGAAAAATAGCACCAGCATTCCTTACTTCTCTTAGAATTTTACTAGATGTCTTGCTCATAATTTCTAAATGTTCAGGGGCTATTCTATTAACCAAATCAGCTGTTTCAGAGTCATTTCTGGTTTTTATAAGCATTCCTCTTTTTAGAAAAGATTTTCGGATGATATTCTCTCTTGACATATCACCTATAAATTTGTTCATTGATACTCTTATCTTTTCTAGCGCTCTCATGCTTTTAGAGATCAAGATAGCTTGAGCTAACTCATCATGTTCTGCTTGCGAGAAAAGATCCATCGCTACTACGTCTGGATTATTTGTTTGATCAGCAATTATAACAACTTCTGAAGGTCCTGCGATATTATCAATTCCAACATCGCCAAAAACAATCTTTTTTGCAGTGCTAACATAAATATTACCGGGCCCAACGATTTTCTCTACAGATACAATACTATCAGTGCCATATGCTAATGCAGCAATGGCATGTGCTCCACCCATTTTATAAATTTCATCTACTTCACATAAGTCTGCTGCAACTATAGCTAATGCGTGTTGGTCAATTTCATCGATAGGCGAACACATAATCACTCTTTTAACTCCAGCTACTTTTGCTGGTATGGCATTCATTAAAACAGTAGATGGATATGATGCTTTACCTCCTGGCACGTACAAACCTACGGATTCAATAGCAGTAACTTTCTCTCCTAGTAAACTCCCATGCTCTTCATAACTCCAACTAGAGGATAATTGCATTTTTGAAAACTTCCTTATTCTTACAATTGCTTTTTTTAAGTTTGAAATTTCTGTTTTTGAGACTAAGGAATATGATTTACTTATCTCATTTTTTGATATTTTTATCTTATTGATATTATTAACTTTTATTTTATCAAAGCTTTCAATACATTTGAGCAAGGCTTTATCCCCTTGTTTTTGAATACTAGTTATTATTTTTTGAACATCTCTTTCCACTTTAGTATTTACACTTGCATTAATTCTCAAGCGTTTTTTAAACTTTCGATTAAATTCTTTTTCTGTTGTGCTTAAGTATAATGTTTCAATTTTTTTCATTATTTATTAATTCCATTGCTTCGTTCAAATCTGTAATGAGTTTCTCAGTCTCTTCCCAGCCTATGCATGCATCTGTAATACTCTGACCAAATACTAGCTCTGATTTATTCTTTATATCTTGTTTACCCTCAACTAGATTGCTCTCAAGCATGATGCCTCCTATAGATAATTCTGCACTTTTTAATTGTTCTATAACATCGTACACAACAATTTTTTGTTTAGAGAAATCTTTTTGGCTATTGGAATGACTCGCATCTATTACTATACAATTGTGTAATTTATTATCCTTTAATGCTTGACTCACTTTTTTCACGTCAGAGGATTTATAGTTTGCGTTTTTACCACCGCGAAGGATCACATGACAATCATTGTTTCCCTTAGTAGCAAAAATTGCTGACTTTCCTTGCTTAGTAACAGATAGAAAGTTATGTTCTTTACTTGCTGCATTTATGGCATCAATGGCTATTTGTATACTACCATCAGTGCCGTTTTTGAAGCCTACTGGACATGACAAACCTGAAGCAAGCTCACGATGACTCTGACTCTCAGTTGTTCTAGCTCCAATTGCACCCCAGCTAATTAAATCAGCGATGTACTGAGGGCTAATTAAGTCAAGGTATTCATGTCCTGCTGGCATTCCCATCTCAGCAAGTTCTAGTAACAATTTCCGTGCAATTTTTATTCCTTTATTGATCTTGAAACTGTTATCAAGATCTGGATCATTAATAAGACCTTTCCAACCAATTACGGTTCTGGGTTTTTCAAAGTAAACTCTCATTACAACTAGAATGTTCTTTGCCACCTTATTTTTTAATTTCATCAAACGGCTTGCATATTCCATGGCTGCATCAACATCATGTATAGAACAGGGTCCAACAACCACTAACATTCTCTTGTCTTGCCTTGTAATGATTTTCACAATTTCTTCCCGAGCATTTAATACGTTATTTGTCGCTTTGTCTGACATCGGTATTTCATTTATAACAGTCACCGGTTCGATGAGTTCCTTCATAGAAGCAATTTTAAGATCATCAGTTTTTTTATTTATAGTCATTGCGTAGATATCCTTGTAATAAATTCATTAATTTCATTTTTTTTAATTTTGTATGAGCTTTTATTAACTATAAGATGCGATGTTATGCTATCTATTAAACATATTTCCTTTAGACCATTTTCTTTAAGAGTTTTTCCAGTATCTACTAAATCAACAATTGCATCAGATAGATTGAGTACAGCAGCTAACTCCATTGAACCATACAGTTTTAATATTGAACAAGGAATTCCCTTTGACAAAAAAAATTCTTGAGTTAAATTCGGATATTTTGTGGCTATCTTCATATTACTAACAAGTTTTTTATTTTTTTTCCCAGCGACAACCAATTTACATGATGCAATCTTCAAGTCTCTTAGGAAGAAGTAGTTGTCAACATTTGATTCTAAAAGTGTATCCTTACCTACTATACCAAGGTCAACTTTACCTGACTCAATATATAGAGGTACATCACTAGCTCGTACAACTATAATATTCAGGTTCTCATAATTAGTTTTGAATATAAGTTTTCTAGATTTATTTGGGGATATATCGCATACAATATTATTTTTTTTGAGAAGTATCATAGCTTCATCCATAATCCTTCCTTTTGAAATTGCTAAAAATATTTTTTTCATATGTTACCTACATTGGTACTCTCAATATATCAGCACCAAGTTGCCTTAACTTCTCTTCAATACAATCGTATCCTCTATCTATATGATATATTCTCTCTACTTCTGTAACCCCATGAGCAGCTAGTCCTGCTAAAATTAAGCTAGCGGAAGCTCTCAGATCAGTTGCCATCACTTGTGCGCCCACAAGAGAATCAGTGCCATGCACGATTGCAGAATTTTTCTCTAGAGTAATATCTGCCCCCATTCTAGTCATTTCTTGAACATGCATAAAGCGATTTTCAAAGATATTTTCTTTGATTATACTCACTCCTGTTGCAATTGTGCTTAAAGCTGTCAATTGAGCTTGCATATCTGTAGGAAACTGAGGGTATGGGCCAGTCTCAATCTCAACTGGTTTTGGTCTCTGCTTCTTCATATCAATTGTTATAGTATTATCAGTATGATGGATTTCCGCGCCTGCTTCGCGAAGTGTGTCAATTACTATTTCTACATGTGAATAAATAGCATTTTTAAGTGTCACCCTACCTCCTGTTATTGCAGCAGCTACGAGGAAAGTACCAGTTTCAATTCTATCTGGTAATGCAGAATACGAGATTCCATGCAATTCATCTACACCATTTACAGTAATCACACTCGTTCCTTGTCCGCTGATATCTGCTCCCATTCCTATAAGGAAATTAGCTAAATCAATTACCTCAGGCTCCATTGCAGCATTTGAAATTATAGTTGTACCCTTAGCTAAACAAGAGGCCATAAGAATGTTTTCTGTACCTGTAACAGTAGTTGTGGGAAAATTTATATTGCATCCTTTAAGATTTTTACAGTGAGCGGTTATATATCCGTTATCTATTGAAATTTCTGCTCCCATCTTAGTCAATGCATCTAAGTGCAAACCAACGGGTCTAGTGCCTATAGCACAACCACCTGGTAACGATACTTTGGCGTGTCCATAACGAGATAATAATGGTCCCAATACTAGTATGGATGCTCTCATTGTTTTCACGAGATCATAAGGAGCATAGAGGTTGTTTATAGTTGAGGGGTCCAATTGAACACTCATCATTTCGTCCATTGACGTTGTGCACCCCATCTCTGATAACAATCTTAATGTAGTTGTTACATCATGTAAGTGTGGAACGTTCCTAATGGTCACATTGGTTTTTGATGCCATAACGGAGGCACATAACATAGGTAAGACAGCGTTTTTAGCACCTGATATAGAAACATCACCTATTAGCGGATTTGCCCCTTTAATAATCAATTTATCCATATTTATCTTTTAAATTCTTGCATGATTCGATATTCTAAAATCTTACAGAGAAGAAAGCTATGAAAAATCTTATCTCAGGCCTATATTTTTCTAAAATTGTAAAATTTCCAGTTTTATCAGTTTTAGTTTTGGTAATTATCTTATTATCTGCCATATATAACATTAAAGAATTCAAGTTAGATGCATCCGCTGATTCTCTCATTCTCGAGAGCGATAGAGACCTTATGATTTATAGAGACGTTATGAAAAAATACTCTACTGAAGATTTTGTGATACTTACTATTACAACAAAGGATAAAACTATTTTTGATAAGAAGAATATTGAGATTATAAAACTGATTAAAGAAGACCTTAGAGAAATGAAAAATATTTCTACAATTAACTCAATTGTTGATGTTCCACTAATTGAGAGTTCTAATCTACCGATTGCTGAGATGATTGAAAATGTACCCAATATTCTTTCAGATAGCATTGATCCGAAAAAAGCTGAAAAAGAGATATTAGAGAGTCCTGTCTATAGGGATTTAATCATAAGTAGCGACAGCAAAACTTCTGCCATTCAAGTAAATCTCAAAAAAAACGAAGAACTCACAGGTCTTGGATTAATCAAAGCAAAATTGATTGCTAAAAAGTATCAGGTAGGTTTGGATAACGATGAACAATTACAGCTTAGTAAAATTAATGATCAGTATGATCAACTTAAAATAAAATATGATAGAGACATAAATGCACTACTTATGAATATCAGAACTCTAAGGACTAAATACGAGCAAAAATATGATCTCGAAATCAAAATAGGTGGAATTCCGATGATTATTGATGACATGATTACATATGTTAGAAATGATCTAATAAATTTCGGGATGGGTGTTTTAGCCTTTATTCTTGTAACTTTAACACTTATCTTTCGCAAATTACGATGGGTAATTTTACCTGTATTAAGTTGTACTTTTGCTGTCTTGATCATGATGGGTATTTTGGGTTTATTGGGCTGGAAAGTTACAGTAATATCATCAAATTTTATATCATTAATGCTAATTTTGACTCTATCAATGAATATCCACCTTATCGTTCGATATAGGCAATTAAAAGAAAATTCCGATGATCATTTCGAGTTAATAAGAAACACAACATCTAAAATGGTTTGGCCATGTTTGTACACAGCTCTAACAACAATTGTTGCATTTGCATCATTAGTGCTCAGCGATATAAAACCGGTAATTGATTTTGGATATATGATGGTGATGGGTTTAACAGTCACATTTCTGATCACTTTCATTCTTCTTCCATGTCTAATGCTAATAATTGGGCCAGAGGAAAATAGTAGTTCCGAAAATAATCAAACTGAATTTAGATTTACTAAAATGTTAGCTGACTTTACTTTAAACAGAGGCTCGTTAATAAATGTCATCAGCCTAATAGTTCTATTCACAAGTGTTTATGGTGCATCACTTCTCAGAGTAGAAAATAGCTTTATCAATTATTTTAAATCAGATACTGAGATATATAAAGGAATGAAGCTTATTGATGAAAAATTAGGTGGAACGACACCTCTAGATATTATTATAAAATTTCCTAAGGACGAAAATGAAAATGAACTAGAAGAACTTGATAGTGAGTTGTTTGATGAGTATGAAAGGACAGATGCAGACTGGTTCACAATAGAAAAAATAAACACAATTAAACAAGCTCATGATTATTTGGATGCACAACCAGAGATAGGTAAAGTCTTATCTTTAGCATCAACAATAAGAGTTGCAGAGAGAATTAATGATGGTGAAGAGTTAAGTAGTTTAGAAATGGGTCTACTTTATAAAAGAGCACCTGAGAAAGTAAAACAAATTGCTGTCAATCCTTATATATCGATAGGAGATAATGAAGCTAGGATAAATGTAAGAGTGCTTGATTCGAGAGAAGATCTCCGTCGAAAAGAGTTAATAGAAAGAATTAATAGAGACTTGGAGAATAAGTTAAAACTTGATCCATCAATGTTTACAGTCACTGGGATATTGATATTGTATAATAATATGCTACAGAGTTTATTTAATTCGCAAATATTATCACTTGGATTTGTCATGCTTGGAATTACCATCATGTTCTTGGTATTATTTAAATCTTTAACACTCTCATTGGTTGGAATAATACCAAATCTCTTAGCTGCAATTTTTGTTCTAGGATTAATGGGTTTAATTGGGATACCTCTAGATATGATGACAATTACTGTTGCAGCTATAACAGTAGGAATTGCAGTAGACAACAGCATTCATTATATCTATAGATTCCGCGAAGAATTTGAAAAACAGAGAAATTACGAGGATGCGTTGAAAGCATCACATAACAGTATTGGTAGAGCGATTTTCTTCACTAGTGTAACCATTATTTTTGGTTTTTCAATACTTGTTTTGTCCAACTTTATTCCGACGATAATATTTGGGGTTCTAACTGGATTTGCGATGTTAATAGCCATGATAGCTGTTCTAACACTTTTACCAAAACTAATTTTAACAATCAGACCTTTCTGAATTACTAGTTTCTATTTAATTGATTGATTAAAGACGATATTCCTTTTTTGCTCACGTGAGCCTTGAAATCTGATCGATAATTTCTCAGTAAACTAACACCATCTATGATAATGTCATATACTTTCCACTTTGAATCTGTCTTTTTAAGTCGATAGCTAACTGGAAGTTCACCTTCGTTGAGTAAATATATTGATTTAACTTTTGCAACGTCATCTCTTTTACCTTGTGTATATGGCAGAAATTTTATCTTCTCACCTTCAAAGGCAGTTAGTGATTTCATGTATGTTCGAACCATAAGATTCTTAAACGCATCCATAAAATCACTCTTCTCTGATATACTAATATTGTTCCAGTGATTTTTTCCTAATACTATCCTCGACATTAATTCTATATCTAATTTTGGTATGACTATTTCATTCATTTTTGTAATCAAATATTCATCATCTTGTTCCAATTGAGACTTATTATCAGTAATAAAATCCATAACCTCAGCAACACTAGCTTTCAAAAAGTCGTCCGGCCCATGATTATTAGCTAAAACAGGATGTATAACTAAAGCTAAAAAAATGATTATGTGTTTAAAAAATCTCATACTTTTATGTATAATATATCTTATATAAAAAATTTCCAGTTACTAGAATGAAATTTACCAAAAGAGAGTCCTCTAAACTAGCTAAAATTGCGCTTTGTTTGCTAGCGTCATTTATGTTGAGCATGTCAGTTGATACCAAAGCCGATGAAGAGGATGATCCATTAGAACCTATTAATAGGGTAATTTTCGAATTCAATGAGATTGTTGATGATAATATACTTGAACCGGTGGCTAAAGGATACAAGTATGTAACTCCTGATCCTGTAGAGAGAGGTATATCTAATTTTTTTAGTAACTTGGGTGAGATAAACACCATAGCAAACGATTTGCTTCAACTAAAATTTCAACAAGCTGGGAAAGACTCACTAAGATTTTTTTTAAATAGTACAATAGGTGTGCTTGGTATATTTGATGTTGCTACACCGCTTGGGTTGAGTAAAAATAAAGAAGATTTTGGACAGACTTTGGGATTCTGGGGCATACCCAATGGTCCCTACTTAGTTTTACCATTTTTAGGCCCTTCATCGTTTAGAGATGCACCAGGAACTTTCGTAGATTACGAATTATCCCCTATTGAGCAGCTACATCATGAAGAAAGACAAGCGCTAAGATTGATAAATATTGTGGAGACAAGAGCAAAATTACTTAGAGCAACAAAAATACTCGACACTGCAGCAAAAGATAAATATATCTTTATTAGAGAATCATATTTACAGAAAAGAGAATCACTAGTTCGTGATGGTGAGAATGAGGAAGAATTTGAGATTGATGTTTATGGAATAGATAACTAACTTCATTTATGTCATATCTAACATACGTTTTATTTGTTTTTGGATTAATCCTTATTTCTTACAGTGCAAATATATTAGTCAAGTACACCGAAAATATCTCTCATGACTTGAATATTTCTTATTTTTTTTCCTCTCTCATTTTTATTGGATTGGCGACATCTTCGCCTGAAATTTTTATTGCACTTCTTGCAAGCTTAGGTAATAAATCTAATATCGCTATCGGGAATGCTCTAGGCTCAAATATTGCTAATATCGCACTCGTGTTCGCTGCGAGTTTTTTCTTTATTAAGCTTAATAGAGATTCTTTACGTGAAATATTTACCAGGGATGTGAAAGCCTTTTTCATCTATATTATATTGATATCTATATTACTTATTCCGTTGCTAATTGATGGACAGATGAATCCTATCGACTCGATAATTTTATTTTGTACTTTTCTAATCTTTTTGATATTCCTTAGAAAATTTATAAATTTAGAGGATAGAGAAAACGAAAAGATCTCTGGCTCTAATCTACTTAAGAATTCCGCAGTTATTGTGCTCTCCATCCTGTTATTAATTTTTGGAACTCAGATATTCTTAAATAGCTCAATAGCTATTGCATCCTTTTTTGGGGTGCCAAATTATGTAATTGGATTATCTTTGACAGCAATTGGAACAAGTATCCCAGAATTGGCAGCATCTATCCAATCAGCTCGAAGAGGGAATGTTGACTTTATAATAGGGAATATTTTGGGTTCTAATATTTTTAATATTGTGCTTGTTCTTGGCCTTATTGGCCTAATTGACTACAACCCAAAGAGTTTTATTGACCATAACGAGTTCTTGAGAGATATATCCATGATAATATTGACAACTATATTGCTTATTATGATAGCAAGGAATTATAATGTGTATTTGAGTAGAATATTAGGAATGGTCCTTTTTTTAGGATTTTTGGTTTACCAGTATAATCTATATATTTATCAATGATGAAGAAGAATAAAATTACCATTGCAAAAAATATAATCAAGTTAGAGAGCGATTCGCTTAAGCACATTATCAAAAAAATTAACTCTCAGTTTGATAAAGCCTGTGATGTAATTCTCGCGTGCAAAGGGAAGGTTATAACAATAGGACTGGGTAAATCTGGGCATATCGCGGCAAAGGCTTCAGCTACGCTATCGAGCACAGGCACCCCCTCAATGTATATACACGGTGCTGACTGTCTTCATGGCGACGTAGGTGCTATAAAAAAAGACGATGTTGTCATCTTTTTTTCAAATTCAGGTGAAACAAAAGAATTGCTGAGTATAATACCGCTACTCAAGATACTTAAAATTAATATTATTTCAATTACAGGAAACAAGTCATCTAAGTTAGCTAAAGCATCTAATTTTGTCTTAGAGTGTGGTGTAAAAAAGGAAGCATGTCCACTAAATTTAACACCTACATCCAGTGTAATTACAGCTATTAGTATGTCTGATGCACTGGCACTAACGTTGTTAGAGTGCAGAGGATTCACATCTAAAGACTTTATGAGATCACATCCTAATGGCTCATTAGGAAAAAGGCTCCTAAAGAGAGTAAGCCACATTATGCTGAAAACAAAACTACCGACAATAAATATTGGATCTAATCTAAACAAAACAATTGCCACTATGACAAAGTTTAACCTTGGAATCGCTGTTGTTTTAGGTAAAAATAAAAAAGTTTCTGGGATATTTACGGATGGTGATCTCAGGAGAATCCTTCAGAAGCATTCAAACCTTGATCATCTAAAGATTGAGGATGTTATGACGAAAAATCCATTTACAATTCACGGGGATATGTTAGCTGCAGAAGCATTAAACATTCTCGAGAGTAATGAAATAACATCCCTACTAATAACCTCAGATACTAATAAGTTATCTGGGGTTATAACACTGAATGCTATTTTGCGAGCGGGAATAGAATAATGACTGACAAATCCTATTCATTTATCATGAATAATATTCATGCTGATATTATTGCTAAAGCAAGGAAAATAGAATTAGTAGTTTTCGACGTAGATGGAATATTAACTGATGGGGGTATCTATATGTCAAAAGAGGGATATGAGTCGAAAAGATTCTTTGCTCAAGATGGACATGGGATAGTTTTATTAAAATCAATCGGTATAGAAATAGGTATTATTAGTGGCAGAAGTTCAGAATGCGTGAATGTGCGCGGGAAAGAACTTGGTATGAGAAAAATCTTACAGAATTCGCGAGATAAATTGAAGGACTTCGAGAACGCATTCCTTCCAGAATTTGACTATCACAAAACATGTTTTGTAGGCGATGATATAGTGGATAGGGCTCTACTTTCTAAAGTGGGTTTATCTATAACTGTACCAAATGCAAATTATAAGGTTTATGAACAACCAATTGACTGGATAACGCCTAGGGCCGGTGGTGCAGGAGCAGCTAGGGATGTGTGTGATCTAATTTATCATTCAAAAATATAATCATGCAAATATTAATAGATTCATTTAAAAAAAATAGGTACATATGGATACTCATAATCATTTTAATTTTAATTATTTCAATCGAATTGAAGTTAAAAAATGTTTTTGAGCAAGATACTAGTGCTGATTTAGATGTTACTAATCATTTTCTTAATGATTTTTCTATGATAGAAACTAATAAAGATGGATATCGCGACTGGGAGTTAGATGGAGTAAGACTAGAAAAATACCCACAAAGTGAGAGGTCAGAGGTGTTCTCTCCGAGCATGAGAATTTTCAATCAGGACTTATCGTATTGGACTATAACTGCAAAACATGCTCTTGACCCAGATTCACTATTTGAATCTATCTACTTAACAGGTGACGTTATATTTCTTAAAGTTGATATCAATGATTCAAGTGAAGTAACTATCAACACTGCAAGTGCTATTATTTATCCTAGCAGAGAATTAATTGAGACTGATGAATTTGCAAAAATTACTACCCCAACATCAATTACAACAGGCAATGGTGTAGTTGCTAATATAAAAGACGGGTATGTAGAAATACTCTCAAATGCGAAGAGAATATCATCTGAAAATGACAAATCAGAGCAGATATCTGGTGATAGAATGATATATAATCTAAATAAAAAGACATGGGTAGTTTCTAAAGAAAAAAATACGAACAAAAGAGAAATCTCGGAGCGAGTAAAAACAATACTACGCACAAAAAAAAGTAATTAAGATGACAAAATTAAGCTGCTCAAACCTCACGAAAGAATATACTGGAAAAAAAGTAGTAAACAACGTATCCGTTGATGTTAATACAGGGAAGGTAGTAGGTCTTCTTGGTCCAAATGGTGCTGGAAAAACAACCACATTTTACATGTTAGTGGGTCTTATTAAATCAGATAGTGGTGACATTAAAATGGATGATCAATTTATAACTTCACTCCCAATGCACACAAGATCAAATCTGGGTATTAGTTACTTACCTCAGGAGGAATCAATTTTTAAAAATTTAACAGTGAAAGATAATATACTCGCTATCCTTCAAATTAATAATGGGTTGTCAAAAAAAGCACAGACTCAGAAACTTGATGATCTTCTTAATATGCTTCAAATAACCAATATCACCACAAATTATGGTGCAAGCTTGTCGGGTGGAGAGAGAAGAAGAGTTGAGATCGCGAGAGCGTTAGCGATTGAACCAAAATTTCTTCTACTCGATGAGCCTTTTGCGGGCATAGATCCAATTTCCGTAATTGAAATACAAAAAATCATCAAATCCCTAACTAAATCAAAAATTGGAGTATTAATAACAGATCATAATGTCCGAGAAACATTAAAAGTCTGTGATGAATCCTATATAATTAGTGACGGAAAAGTAATTGCGCATGGTAAGCCAAAAGAAATTGTAAAGAATAAGCTAGTTCAAAGTGTATATCTTGGTGATAATTTTAAACTATGAGTGTAAAAATCAAACAATCCATTAACTTATCAAATAAAGTTGTAATGACTCAACAGATTCAAGTTGCTATCAAACTACTACAACTTAATACCCTTGACCTTCGGAAAGAGATTGATGAAAAATTATTGAATAATCCATTTTTAGAAAATGAATCAGTATATGATTATCAAGACCTTCCTCAACAAAATTTGTCAGTGGTGCACAAGAGTAATGACTTTTTATCCGGAAGTGCGAATGATGATTATATAGAACAAACAGCTGCAAAAAATCAAACATTAAGGGAATATTTATTATGGCAAATAAAAATGTCTACACTGAATAAAATAGATCAATTAATTGCTTATACAATAATCGAATGTATTGATGACAGTGGATTTTTAACCGTTAGTTTAGATGAGATTTTTGTTCAATTGAACAAGAATGAAGATATTAATTATCAAGAAATATTTGCTGTTCTTCATAAAATTCAACATCTTGACCCTATCGGTGTCGGGGCAAGTTCGCTCTGTGATTGCCTACTGATACAACTAGAGCATTATCATAAAGATAATAAAAAATATAATAAGGCCAAGAATATAGTGCAAAAACTAGAAAATAATCTTGAAACTAAATTATCTAATTTTAAAACATTTTCGAATGAAATTCAGAAGATCAAAGATGATGATAAAGATGTGGCAGACATTATTATCTCGTTAAATCCAAAGCCAGGAAACATAATTTCATCTGAAACATTCCAAGAGCATATTACTCCTGATGTAATAACTACTAAAAAAGATGGTGCATGGGTTGTTGAAGTAAATCCAGAGATTAATCCTAAGATTAAGATTAACAAAATGTATGAGGGTCTATTATCAGATGTAAAAAACAAGAAAGATCTTGAATATATAAAATCTAATTTACAGGATGCAAAGTTTTTTCTAAAGGCCTTAAATAACAGAAATTTAACTATACACAGGGTGGCTAAAGTTATAATGAAAAAGCAAGAAGATTTTCTCACTCATGGCGAAATAGCCCTAAAACCACTAGTGCTAAGAGATATATCTTCAATTTTGAATTTACATGAATCAACTATTTCAAGATCCACGAGTAATAAATATATACAAACACCTAGAGGAGTATATGAATTGAAATATTTTTTCTCTTCGGAAATCAAAACAGACTATGGAAAGAAGTTATCATCTATTACCATCAAAGAGATGATTAAAAAATTAATCAATAATGAAGATGCAAGATCCCCTCTTAGTGATTCGCAGATTTCTAAAAGTTTCTCTGATAACGGGATCAAAGTTGCTCGAAGAACAATAACTAAGTATAGAGAGTCAATGAGCATCCCATCATCGACTGACCGGAGATTAAAATAACATGAATATGGCAGATCTAATTAGCAAGGACTCAATACTCGTTAACGTCAAGTCTAAAAGTAAGAAAAACGTTCTTGAGACTATAAGTGATAATCTTGCAAATGGTAACTCAGGTCAAAAAGATACAATTTTTGATAAGCTTTATGAGCGTGAGAAACTTGGAACTACTGCATTTGGTCAAGGTATCGCTATCCCTCATGCAAGGATTCCTCAGATTGAATCACCAAAAATTTTATTTATGAAATTATCGGAAGGGATTGATTTCGATGCAATAGATAAAAAAAAAGTTGATTTAATATTCTCACTTATAGTGCCTGACACAAAAGATGACTTTCATCTAGAGATACTATCTAAAGTTGCTGCGCTGGTAGATAACAAAATTTTTGTTCAGAGAATTAGAGATTTATCTGATAAAAAAGAAATTCTGGATTTATTCAAGAATAATTTATAGACATGTCAAAACATATTAATCGAGTCATTCTTATAACCGGTTTATCAGGTTCTGGAAAGAGTAGTGCTCTACACTCACTTGAAGATCTAGGTTATTATTGTATTGATAATTTATCACCTGATATGGTTATGAGTATTGTGAAATCATCGATTGAGAGTGATATATCCATTAATAAAATTGCAATCAGTATAGATATACGTTCAATGAAGATGACACAAAATATAGTTTCTGCTATCGATTCTATGTATGATTTTTTTCTTAAGGAAAATATTTCAAATACAACAATTTACTTGCATGCATCAACAAAAATTCTCACTTCTAGATTTAATGCAACGAGACGTCTTCATCCGTTATCATCAAAAACGCTATCACTGAGTGAATCAATTATAAAAGAGATGGGATTTTTAAAATTTCTTAAAGAGAGATCGGATCTAGTTATAGATACTGATAAATTAATTCCAACAGACCTAAAAAAATCCATAGTGAAGTATGCTAAAAGTGTTAAACATAACAATGATATACTTATTCAACTGCAGTCCTTTGGATATAAATATGGCATACCTGAAGATAGTGATTTTGTGTTTGATGTTAGATGTCTCAAAAATCCCTTCTGGGATAAGAAACTAAGAGATCTAAACGGCAAACATAAGAAAATTATAGGTTTTCTAGAGAAAGATAATCAAACACCTAGAATGCTCAAAACTATATTATCTTTTTTAAACACATGGATACCAAAAATTTTAAAAAGTGATAGAAACTACCTCACGATTTCTATAGGGTGTACTGGCGGTCATCATAGGTCTGTATATGTTACAGAAAAACTTTATAAATCACTCAAGAATAAATATAATAAACTTATAGTCAAACACAGGGACATTAATTAATGGTTGGTTTATTATTGCTGACACATAATGATATAGGTTTACAATTATTGTTGGCTGCTAAATCCACATATGGATCGATACCATTTAGGACAGAAATACTTGCTATTGACCATTATGACAAGCCTGTAGACATAAGTAGACTTGCTCAACAATATGTGAGAGTTCTAGATAGTGGAAATGGTGTTTTAGTACTTACTGATATGTTTGGCTCAACACCTAGTAACATCGCAAAAGAATTTTGTAATAATAAAACAGTTAATGTTGTTTCTGGTATCAATTTGTCAATGTTACTTAATATCTTTAACTACCCAAAATTGTCTCTTAAAGTACTTACAAAAAAAGCTATAGAGGGAGGAAAAGACGGAGTGATGATAATAGATTAAAGATGGAGCAAAGAACAAAAATTATAAATAAGCTTGGTTTGCATGCACGCGCAGCTGCAAAAATTGTTACATTAACAAATAATTATAAATGTAATATACAAATAAAAAACGGAAGAAAAATTGCTGATGCAAAGAGTATAATGAAGCTCCTTTTGCTATCTGCATCTAGAGGAACAGAGATTACTATTATCGCTAATGGTATTGATGAGTCAAATGCTATGAAAAGCCTTATAAATCTTATTAAGAATAAATTTGATGAAAATGAATAATCAAACGCCTATCATCATTAAAGGGTTAACAGTTTCAAAGGGTATTGTCATTGCAAAGTGCAAGCGGTACGAACATGGACAAAAGGACTATCAAAAGAAATTTATTAATAAGAGTGATGTACAGAGAGAGATAAAAAAGTTTGATAAATCTGTAAAACTCACTTTGAAAGAAATTCATGGGATTAAAAATAAACTTAAGCCGAACTTAAGGAACAATATTGGTATATTTCTTGATACACATATTCACCTGATTAAAGATAAATCTTTCTTGAGCAATATACGTAAAAATATTGAAGAGAAGTTTTATTGTGCAGATTGGGCAATTGATGAAGAATTCCAATCAATAAAGCATTCATTCGACGAGATGAAAGATGCATATATTAAAGAAAGGATTGATGATATCAAACATGTAGTAAAATTGTTAATAAAAAATATCAAGCAAGCACACAAATCTAATGGTAATATTTTGACTGACATTAGGAGTATGATTCTTGTAACCGATGATCTAAGTCCTGCAGATGTTTTAATCGCACATCAATCAAAATGTAGTGGCCTAATTTCCGAATTAGGTGGGAGATCTTCGCATAGCTCAATTTTATCTAGAGGTCTAGAAATCCCATCAATTGTAGGTTTAAAAAATGCACTTGGTGTAATCAAAGATCAGGATCTGTTAGTACTTGATGGTAATAATGGTATTGTAATCATTAATCCTGATACGTCATGTATCAATTACTACAGGAAAATCAAAAATGAAGATGAAAATAGAAAAAAGTTATTATCTATAGTCATGGAAAAAGAATGTATAACAAATGATAAACAAAGAGTTGAAATTATGGCGAATCTTGAGCTACCTCAGGAAATAAAAATTATTAAAGGAAAAAATTTTGACGGTATTGGTTTATTTAGAACAGAATATCTATATACAGACAGAGTAGATATACCAACCGAAGCTGAACAAGTCGCGGATTACAAGAAAATTGTTAGAAATCTGAAAGGTAAGCCAGTTATATTTAGAACATTGGACATAGGTTCAGACAAAGAAATACCAGAAAATATCCAAACAGGGTCCATTGCAAGGAATCCAGCTCTGGGACTTAGAGGCATAAGATATAGTCTCAATAATCATGAGGTGTTTCTAAATCAAGTCAAGGCTATATTGAGGGCTGGTTACTATGGTGATGTGAAAATAATGTTACCAATGATAACTACATTATCTGAAATAAAAAAAGCTAGAGATCTTATAGAGATTGCTAAAGATGACCTGAAGAAACGAAAAATACTTTTCGATGATAATGTTAAAATAGGCATAATGATTGAAGTTCCAGCAGCTGCAGTATTATCATCACGACTAGCTGAGTTTGTTGACTTTTTATCTATTGGGACAAATGATCTTGTCCAGTATACATTAGCAATTGACAGAGTCGATGATGAGGTAAACTATTTGTATGATCCCTTCAATTCAGCTGTTTTGATGCTAATAAAGAATGTTATTGATAGTGGTGAAAGACATGGGATTGATGTATCGCTATGTGGAGAAATGGCAGGCGATAAACAATTTACCAGACTTTTATTAGGCATGGGATTGAGATCATTTAGTATGCATCCTAGTGCGATCCCTGAAGTTAAAAAAGTTATTGTTGAATCAAATATTGGCAAACTAAACAAATTAGCCTCAAAAATAATTAAATGCGTAGATAGTGTAGATAAGCAGAACCTAATCGAAAAAATCAATAACGACTCAACTAATCATTAACTTCTTTGAGGAACTCCAATAAAGCTTGAGTAGTATAAAGACGATTATGTGATTGCTCCCATACACGACTATATTTTCCATCGATTACTTCTGATGTAACCTCTTCATCTCTATGCGCAGGCAAACAATGAAGAAATATGGCGTCATCATTCGCTTTTTCCATGATGTTTTCATTGATCTGATAACCCTTGAAAAGTGATTTTCTTCTTTCGTGATCCTCTTCATCACCCATGCTAGCCCACACATCTGTAGTTACTAAATCTGAATTTTCTACAGCTTTGCCTGGAAGATCACATAGTTCTACTGTATCGGGTGTTGAGTTAAGTATTGAGATGTCCGGTTCAAACCCGTTAGGTGTTGCAATTTTTAAATTAAATCCAAGTATTTTAGAGGCGTTGATATACGAGTGACACATATTACATCCATCACCCACCCATGAAAAAGTTTTATCCTCAAAATCACCTTTCTCCTCATAGAAAGTCAACATATCTGCAAGAAGCTGACATGGATGAAATTTTTGAGTGAGCGCATTAATAACAGGTATGGTCGAAACCTCGCATAGTTCAAGTAATTCATTATGCTCATGCGTCCTTATTGCTATAAAATCGACCATACCCGACAATACTTTACCAGTGTCTGTTATTGATTCACCCCTACCAATTTGTGATGTTAGGTGCGATATGTAAACTGCATTTCCACCCAATTTACTTATGGCAGTCTCTAATGACACCCGTGTACGTGTGGAATTTTTCTTGAAGATTAGTGCTAAGGTCATCTTTGATAATGAATCTGGCAATTGATTTTGACGCGAGAGTTTTTTTAGTTCAAGCGATCTATCCAGTATCCTTATAAATTCTTTTTTATTGATATCTAACAGAGATTTAAAATGTCTTATGCTCATATTATTCTAATATTTTATCTAATATATCGATTATATCATGTACTTGATTTTTATTGATGATTAGTGGTGGAAGCATTCTAATAATATTACCTTTGGTTATGTTAACAACAAGACCGTGTTCAAGAAGAGTGCTACCCATGTTGGTGCAATCATTTTTTAATTCTATTCCTATCATTAACCCTTTGCATCTGATATCGACTACAGACTTTTTTTCCGATAATCTTTTTATCAGTTCGTTATAAAATAAATTACCCATCTCTCTAGCATTTACACAAATCTGTTGATCTCTCATGATGTCTAAAACTTTTAGGCCGACACTGCAAGATAAAAAATTACCACCGAAAGTTGAGCCATGTGATCCTGGAATTAGTATATCTGAAGCATGATTAGCTGCAAGGCATGCACCTATAGGTACACCATTGCCAAGTGCTTTTGCTATTGTTATCACGTCTGGGATTATATTTTCATGCTGATGCGCAAACCATTTACCTGTTCTACAAAAACCAGATTGTACTTCATCAATCATGAGTAATATATTTTTCTCACGTGTTATCTCCCTAAGGTTATAAAGATAACCGTGACTCGGTATCACTATACCACCCTCTCCTTGAATTGGCTCCAGTAACACCGCTACGATATCATTATGAAGGTCTAAAGCTTCTTTAACAGATTCTATATCATTAAATGGCACTCTTACGAAACCATCTACAAGGGGAGTAAAACCAGCATGAGACTTAGCACTACCAGTGGCAGATAATGCAGCCATAGTTCTCCCATGAAAACTATTCTCCATGACTAAAATTTTTGGCGAATGAAAATTCTTGTCGTTACCAAATTTTCTTGCAATTTTTACCGAGGCCTCCACGGCCTCTGCACCAGAATTGCAAAAAAATGCTGTAGACATTCCGCTGAGCTGACATAATCTTTTAGCAAGTTTCTGCTGAGGCTCAATCTGAAATGCGTTTGATGTATGAATAAGTGAACTGCTTTGTGATTCTAGGACTTCTGTTATTTCTTTATTTGAATGACCAAGGCTAGTAACTGCCAGTCCACATAGAGCATCAATATATTTCTTGTTATTGTCATCATACAAATAAATTCCCTCTCCTCTTACAAAAGATACTGGTTTCCTATTGTATGTTTTCATTAGATAATCTTTCATAGCATGCACTTGAGCAAATCAATATATTAATACAAATCAACGATAATGCTAATAAAATATGATTTTATTGATAGTTTTGTGAGCATTACTATCCATTTCACCTCTGTATTATTATCTCATTATTTGCCTAAAAAACCCTGTATTTATTGTGTATAAGTGTTTATTTTTAGAGCATAATGTGTCAAAATTGGGCAGTAAATAAGAAATTACGAATGGGGAGTGATATGTTTAAGAATATCTTTACAGCTGTGGCTTTTGCTACAGTATTATCAGCACCTGTCTTTGCAGGTGGTAAAATGGACCACTCACAACATTATGCGCCTGGTGCACAAGGTTCAAGCAGCGTGCATTTTTTTGGGCGACTCTATGTAGGGTATGATCAAAAAGCGACCGGGGCTGCTAACTCAGTTGATAGCATAAGAGATAATGGTGGTAAAAGCCGATTAGGTCTAAAGTTCAAGGAGAATATTGGGGGTCTTACAATGCTAGGCCATGCAGAATGGAAATTTGATCTCGCAGATGGATGGGCAACAAGTGACAGCAAAAATTGTAACACTGATGCTAATGAATCTTCACCTTGTCAAACAATTGAACTTCATATTGGTCACCTTGGATTTATGACACCTATTGGATACTTAGGTATGGGTTCTTACGAAACACCATATAAGACAATGGGTTTTTACGACAAAAATATGGATACTGCAATCGGTATGAATAATCATGGCGCTACTAGTTCAACAGATTTTGGTCAAGCTGGAACATGGGATTCTAGTATCATGTATTATGGTAAACTTGGTCCATTCCATATAGCCTACCTTAGGGGAATGGGAGAAAATACCAATAACAATAATGTATCTAAAAATGACTATTCTTTTGGTCTAAAAGTTGAAAATATCATAGTTGCAAATCTTGAACTTGGTGTTGCAAGAACTTTCGATAAAAGCGAAGGAGCAGATGGTGAAGCAAATGACAAAATTTTTGCTTCATATAAGGTAATGCCTAACTTAGATGTTTTTTATACATCTGAAGATTTAGAAATTACAAGTACTGGTAACGGCTTTACAAATGGCGAAGGCGACATTGAAACATTTGGTGCTCATTACACTATGGGAATGCATAACTTGCAACTTGTATATGCTACAGGTGATAGTAGAGAGGTAGCAGCTAATGAGGATTACAGAACAATAGGTATCTCAAATTCAATGCAATTAAGCAAATCTACTGACATCACGATTGGATATATAAGAAAAGGACTACAAGGAAGTGGTAATGCAATTAGGACTTATGGCTTAGGTATAACTCATAGCTTCTAATTTCAAATTCAAATCATAAATCAACCCGTCTTAGTTAGGCGGGTTTTTTTATCTAAATTAATCTGAAACCATCGTTCAAAAACTGCAAGGTGCCAGAGTTTATTCCCATCTAACTTAGTATAATTACTATTTGGTTGACTCAACAAATTTAGAATATTTCTCTGGTTGAGAATCCCACGTGATTTACATTGAGTAGAACAAAGTGTCTCTCTAACAAAATCAAGCATCTTACCACTGAGAATTTTTAGAGGTGGAACTGGAAAATGAAATTTTTTCCTATCAATGATCTCTAAATCAAGATAGTTTTTTGCTAACTTCTTTAAATAGTATTTGCCATTATTTTTGAGTTTTTCTGACGATCTCAATGTGCTCGTGAATTCAATTAGGCTCTGGTCTAAGAAAGGTACACGTGTTTCTAGACCCCAAGCCATAGTCATACTATCAACTCGTTTTACAGGATCGTCTACTATTAAATGTGATATATCAAATCTCAAGAGCTTGTCTAGAAAAGTTAGTTTAGAATCATAAACACTAAATGACTCTTTTATAAAATCATCAGTGTTGTTGTTTGAAATGTAATTATTTGTTATTGTATTCTCAAAATCTTCATCTGTTCGGTCTAGATAATACTTTTTAAATTTCTCTACATCTGATATCTGATTTTCATTATTCATCAATCTATACCATGGATATCCACCAAATAACTCATCAGCGCCTTGTCCACTCAAAACTACTTTTTGTTTCTGTGAAACCTCTCTGGCTAATAGGTAAAAGGCTGATGCGTCTTGACCAGACATTGGCTCTGGCATACTGCTAATTACATTATCTAGATTATCTACAAGTTGGCCATCGTTAATTTTAATTTTATTATGATTAGTTGAGTGTTTTTGACTCACTAGATCGGAGAAGTAGAACTCATCACCTTGTTCCTCATTTATTGATTGAAAGCCGATTGAAAAGGTATTTATTTCTGCTAATTTATGTTTAGATGCCATAGCTGCTATCAAACTTGAGTCAAGCCCACCGGATAGTAAAATACCAACGGGAACATCAGAAGTAGATAGTCTTTTCTTAATTGCATTTAAAAGATGATACTCAATAGTCTCAATTACCTCATTTTCATTAATGTGAGATACTATAGGAAGGTTATCAATAGAATAATATTTTTTTCTGGTAACTTTACCATAATTATCGATAAAAATGATATGTCCTGGTTTTAGTTTGAATATATTATCGAATAATGTGTGCGGAGCAGGGACACTTGAATGGAGAAAAAAATGATAATTTAAGGCGGTTTGATTAATTTTTCCTAAGTCTTTGTAAAGAAGAGACTGCATGCTAGATGAAAAAGCAAAATATTCCTTTTCAATTTTAAAATATAAAGGTTTGATGCCGAACCGGTCTCTGGCTATAAACAGTTGATTATTATTTAAATCATAAATGCAAAATGCAAAAACTCCATCTAAGTGATCTACACATTTTTGGCCATAAAAATGGTAGGCTTTTAATATAACTTCAGTATCACCATCAGAGATGAATGTATATCCTCTCTTTTTTAGATCCTGCCGAAGAGAGACATAATTATATATTACTCCATTAAATACTATAACTAAGGATAGGTCTTCATCGAACATGGGCTGGTTCGACTTATTAGAGGTATCTATAATTGAGAGTCTATGGTGACCTAAGAAGATAGATTTTTTGATGAAAACGTCACTATAATCTGGGCCTCTGGTAGATATTTCAGCCATCATACTATCTTTGGTTGATTTATCAACAACCGCGCCGTCGAACCTTATTTCTCCACATATTCCACACATATCATTTCCAGTTTCAAAATTTGAGTGATAAAATAGTTTACATCATTTATGAAAATCATATAAGGAGAAGATTCATGATTAAAATTAATAGAGCGCATGCGCATTGTGATATACCCTGTAAAGTGTATGATCCTGCTATTGCACAATATGCTGCATTGAGTGTGATAAGGCTTATTGACCTTATACATGAAGTTGATGAAAGTTTACCTCAGAGAAATTTTACCGCACAGATAGCTAGGCTATCTGCATCAAAAGAGGAGCAGGCTCAAGCGGTAAAAGATGAAATTGCGGTAATATGGGGTGATTATTTTAAAGAACCTCAGATTAAAGAATTCCCAAATGTTCATGAATTAGTTCACTCAATAATGATGGCGGGTTCAAAAAGCAAACAGGAGTTATCAAGAGAAAACGCTGAAAATTTACTTGAGAAAGTTAATGAGTTTGCGGAGATATTTTGGTCTACAAAGAGTGTTAAAACTAAAAGATGTAAAGCACCATATCCACCAAATATGGAAATAGTGTCTCCAATACTCGAAGATGCTTAATATCTATAAGATAAAAGGTGACAGTATGATGCCTACCATAACATCAGGATCGTTCGTGTTCACATATTACTTAAATAATTATGATATTGGTGACTTAATAGTTTTACGCATTAATGAACATACTCATATAATAAAACGTATCATTGCAAAAAATGATGGTAAGTATCAAATAGTTGGTGATAATAAAAATACCTCATCCTCTTTTTGCGATTATACATATTCAAGTGAGACTATTATAGGTAGAGTTATATTCATATTTAACCCAGTATCGAAATTCTCAAAATTTGTCAAATTCATAAAAAGTTTGTTAAAATATGAAAAGAATTATGGAAGTAGAAATAATTAATTAAAAGGAGAATAATGATGACAGTACTAGAAAAAATTCAAAAGCAGATAGAGGAAAATCCCGTGATCATCTATATGAAAGGGACACCAGATATGCCAATGTGCGGCTTCTCATCTAGAGCTGTTGAGGCACTTAAGAAATGTGGGAAAGAATTTGCATACGTGAACATAATTCTGGATCAAGAAGTCATGCAAGAGCTACCCAAATATAAGGATTGGCCAACTTTCCCTCAAATCTACATTAAAGGAGAATTGATTGGTGGCTGTGATATCACTCTTGAACTATTTGAATCAGGAGAGCTAAAGCAGATGATTGAAAATGCTGCAAAATAAATCTACTTGTTATTTGAAGCGTGAATTATATTCCAATAGTCGAAAATATTGACTGTAGAAATTTCTCTAACATCTAAATTGGCATAACTGTTGAATTCAGAAAATGGGAAATAAGGTTTCCAACCTAAGACTTTACTTACTGGCATAAGTGCTTTCTCAAAGCTCTTGATGAAAATATTATCTGTGTCACAACTGAAATGATTAACAATAAAAATATCTCCATCTTCTTTGCAAACTCTTTTCATCTCTGAAATTAATTTTTTGGGGTTGTGAGTAACTGAAATGACATACATTGCTACAACTTTATCAAAAGTATTATCATCAAAAAAGAGTTCCTCGCCATTCATCATTGCAATATTTTTATTAGGAATTTTACCCTTAATAATTTTTTGATTAGCCAGACTTAACATATCTGGTGATATATCTATACCAACTACTTTGGTATCTGATGGATAATACTTCAGAGATGAACCAGTTCCTATTCCAATCTCTAGAACCTGATCCTCGGAATTACAATTCATTTTTTCAATCGATGTTTCCTGGCCAGGCTTAAAAACCTTGCCAAAGGTATAATCATATATACTTGATACTCTTTTATAAGATTTAATTATTGAGTTTTGATCCAATGTGGTATCCTTTCATAAATAAGCTTTATTATAGCATTAATATGTCATTAAACTTGAAAATTTTTTTAGATATAATAGTTTTTTCAAAAGGACCCCAAGATCTACCATCTAGTGTTAGGCTTTTGAATTTTGTAATGCTTGCCAATCTTTTAGTTGCTCTGATATCTTTTATTCCTCAAACAATAGTTGCTATGAATATACTTAATTCACTGATATTTATTATAGTAACTAGTCTATTTATAAAAGCTGGGCTAAGTATAAGAGAAAAATCAGCAAGTACGAAAGTGTACAGCTCAAGGTATACACAGGTTTGCGCAAGCATACTAGGAATTCACGTAATATTCATCCTCATACAAGGGCTTTTGATTACACTCTTTACAAATAGTAGTGAAATTACAGAAAGTGAAATCCCAACAAATGTAGCAATAATCTTTTTAATTGTAAGTCTCTATGCATGGTTCGTAAATGGACATATTTTTAAAAATGCACTTGATACCTCAATGATAGCAGGTCTTGGTATCTCATTATTGCATGGACTTTCTATTATATTTGTGACGCTAATAGTTTTGCAAGCACTAGCATGAAAATCCATATACTAGGCATAGGTGGTACTTTCATGGCAGGAGTTGCAATCATTGCAAAAGAAATGGGTCATAATGTAACTGGTTCTGATACTAATTTGTATGACCCAATGAAGACAGTTCTCATAAATAATAAAATTAGTTTTATCGAAAATTATAATTCAAAAACACTTGATAACAATTATGATCTAATAATCGTTGGAAATGTGATGACGAGAGGCATGGATATTATAGAGAAACTATTGGATAAAAAAATACCATTCACATCTGGGCCTGAGTGGTTGTATGATAATGTGTTATCAAAAAAAACTGTTATTGCAATATCTGGAACTCATGGGAAAACAACTACATCCTCAGTAGTAACCCATATACTTAAATACGCCAAAAAAAATCCTAGTTATTTAATAGGTGGTCTACCAATTGGTGTTAAGTCACCAGCAAAATTAACAAATTCAGAATATTTTGTAATTGAGGCAGACGAATATGACACAGCTTTTTTTGACAAGAGATCAAAATATCTACACTATCATCCGGACGTAATGGTTATAAATAATATCGAATTTGATCATGCAGATATATTTGAGAATATCGAAGCAATAATAAAAAATTTTCATCATGTATTAAGAACTATGCCTAGATCAGGTAAGATCATATATAATGTTGACGATAAAAATATTCGTAAACTGATAAATAAAGGTATTTGGTCAAAACCTATTTCTTTTTCATCAAGTATGAAAAAGTGCGACTGGCTTTTAGAAGAAAAAAATAATGAATTTCATCTATATAATAAATCGACTAAAAAGAAAATTGTATCTAGTTTAATTGGATTTCATAACTATAAGAATATTTCTCTCGCTATCATCGCAAGTATACAATCTGGTATTTCACTACCTAATTGTCTAAAAGCAATAAAAACATTTAAAGGTGTCAAAAGAAGAATGGAATTAGTTGGCTCTTATAAAAATATTAAAATTTATGATGACTTTGCTCATCATCCAACAGAGATAGATAGCTCAATAACATCAATCAGGAAAAATTTTCCTGGTAAAAAAATACTAGCAATCTGTGAAATTAAATCTAGTTCTATGATTTCTGGCGCACATAGAGTGAATCTTTCTAAAGCACTTAATAAAGCGCAGAGAAGCATTGTTGTAAAGTCTAGGTTAGTAAAATGGTCACTATCAAATAAAAACCATAAAATTAACACTATTGAAACTTACGATGAAATAAAGGAATATATTGATAGTAATATAGATAATATTGATATTATGTTAATAATGAGCAACAAGAGCACAGTAGAGTTAAGAGAAACAATTAAAAATGCCTAAATTTAATAAAAGTAATGACGAATGGAAACAAGATTTGAGTGATCTTTCTTTTAAAGTGACGAGAGAGGGTGCGACTGAGAGACCTTTTAGTGGACAATATAACAATTTTTATGAAAGAGGAGTGTTTGAATGTATTTGCTGTGGTAATAAACTATTCGACTCATCTAGAAAATTTGACTCAGGTACAGGGTGGCCTAGCTTCGATAATCCGTTTTCGTCTACATCGCTTGAAGAAATAGAGGATAACTCGCATGGAATGACAAGAGTTGAGGTAAGATGTAGTAATTGTAATGCTCATTTAGGTCATGTATTTGATGATGGACCTGCGCCTACTAATAAACGTTATTGTATCAATTCAGTATCTCTGAATTTTATTGAGAGTACGAATGAATAACCTACCAATTTTCCCTTTAAAAAGCATTGTCCTACCAGGAGGCCTATTTCCATTGCGGATATTTGAGAGACGTTATCTTGATATGGTAAGAGATTCAATCAAGAATGAATCATGCTTTTGTATTGCACTGGTAAAAACAGAATCAAAAGATAAATACATAGATGATGTTTATCCTATTGCTTCACTAGTAAAAATTATAGATTGGAATCAATTGGAAGATGGCTTGCTTGGGATAACAGTTGAAGGGATGAATTTGGTAGATATACAATCATGTGAACTAGATGGAAATAATTTATTAAATGGTGAATTAAAAAATATTGAGCCAGAAAGAGAATACATGATACCTGAAAAATATAGGTTATTATCCAAGTTCTATAAAAAAATACATCCTGGTATAAAAAACTTTATCGATTATAAAAAAGAGAGATACTCAGACGCATCTTGGGTAGGATTTAGGCTCACAGAATGTCTCCCACTTGATTTACCTACAAAAGCGAAATTAATATCATCGAATGATGCAATTGAGCGTCTTGAAAAAATACATGAGATTATCCATAAACTCTACCGCGAGGAACTTAAAGTCTTATAATAGGCTAATCCACAGTTATTGCACCTGAATGCGCTTGGCTAACTAGTTTTGCATACTTTGTTAAAACTCCACTCACGGTTTTTTTCGTTGGCTTTTTAACTCTAATCATTCTTGATTTAATCTCTGTTTTTGATACTTTCAGATTTAACTGCTTCTTGATAGCATCAATCTCGATAATATCTCCATTTTTAACAATTGATAACAAACCTCCAACATGGGCTTCTGGTGATATGTGGCCAACAACAAATCCATGACTACCGCCTGAAAATCTTCCATCAGTGATTAATGCAACATCCTTTCCTAAGCCTTTACCCATAACAGCAGAAGTAGGAGATAACATCTCTCGCATACCAGGACCTCCTTTTGGGCCCTCATATCGAATAACTATAACAGTTCCCTTTTTTACCTTATCAGAGAGTATATCTTTAAGAGCTTGTTCTTCTGAATTATATACTCTCGCTTTACCAATAAATGAGTTACCCTCTTTGCCTGATATTTTTGCCACAGCACCTTCTGGCGAAAGATTACCACGTAGAATTATCAAATGACCATTCTTCTTAATTGGATCAGAAAAAGATTTTATTATTTTTTGTCCTGATGGGTATGGCTTAACTTTACTGAGATTCTGTCTCATTGTCTTACCTGTAACGGTTAAACAGTCACCATGGAGTAGTTTCTTGCTTAACAACATTTTCATCAAAGGAGCAACTCCACCTATTGCCACTAACTCAGACATTGAATACTTGCCACTAGGTTTGAGATCTGCCAAAACTGGAGTTTTATTACCGATTCGATCAAAATCTCTCAGTGACAACTTAATATTTGCTGAATGAGCAATAGCTAATAGGTGTAATACGGCATTAGTTGATCCACCTAATGCCATGACTACAGTGATAGCATTTTCAAGAGATTCTTTAGATATAATATCCGATGGTTTGATATCATTCTTTATACATTTCATCAGAGCTTTAGCAGAGAGCTTACAATCATTTTTTTTCTTACTAGATATGGCTACTTGTGCTGAACTGTTAGTCAGACTCAACCCCAACGCCTCTATAGCGCAAGCCATCGTGTTTGCAGTGTACATTCCACCGCATGATCCTGGTCCAGGTATAGCTTTTTTCTCGATTTCCGCTAACTCTCTGTCGGATATCAGTTTATTAGCATTTTTTCCCACTGCTTCAAATACCGAAACAATATCAATTTTTTTTGATTTATGTTCGCCAGGAAGAATTGTTCCACCATATACAAAAATTGATGGTCTGTTTAATCTAGCCATTGCCATTACGCATGCAGGCATATTTTTATCACAACCTCCTATAGACAGAAAGCCATCAAAACCCTCACAACCTATTACTGTCTCAATGGAATCAGCAATAACTTCTCTAGAGACAAGGGAATATCGCATACCCTCTGTTCCCATTGATATTCCATCAGAGATAGTTATGGTGTTGAAGATTATTGATTTTCCACCATTTTTATCCACTGAATTTGCTGATAGCTGTGCTAATGTGTCCAAATGCATGTTACATGGTGTCGCCATACTCCATGTTGTCGCAACGCCAACTTGAGGCAACTTAAAATCTTTATCCTTAAAGCCTACTGCTCTTAGCATTGATCTGCTTGGAGCCCTATCTTTTCCATCAACAATTAATGAAGAATATTTCCGCATACATTATTGTACCAATTTACCAAAAATTTTAAATCTCCATCCTTTAAGA
>CETL01058875.1_pt1 | contig 38914 bp, 38 predicted proteins | sample 356371 | NCBI WGS metagenome assembly CETL01 (sample SAMEA2622518, study PRJEB7988) | marine metagenome | biome: marine biome (ENVO:00000447); feature: surface water layer (ENVO:00002042); material: "saline water (ENVO:00002010), including plankton (ENVO:xxxxxxxx)" | depth 5 m | reverse complement strand
CCAAATTATCCTTTATGGGACCAAAATTTTGATAGTATTTTTGATAATTTTAATGATTATGAATTTTCTATGTCAATAACCTCTTTGGTTTACATCGAAGGAACGAGTGTACTAGGTGAAAATGATATGTTAGCAGCATTCGTTGATGATGAACTAAGAGGTGTTTCTCAATCATTATTAGTTCCAACTGCACTGGGACACGAGCTTTCATTTCAATTATTAATTTATTCTAATCAACAGACTGATGAAGAATTAACTTTTAAATACTATAGTTTTGTAGATGACACAACATATAGTTTAAATGAATCTTTCGTTTTTAATGCAGATACCTTTATAGGTGATGTTAATAGTCCTGTATTGTTTTCCTATGGATCTATCTCTGAATACTATCCAGTTGATTTAGAAAATACAGGTAATTCTGCTTTATTTATATTTACGGAAGAGGTTGGATTACATTTTGGAGATGAGGTAGGTATATTTGATCCTAATGGAATCACAGCTAGTAGTTTAGATTGTGAGCTCAGCGTAGGTGAAACATTAGTTGGTAGCGGTGTATGGCAGCAGCAGCAGATGGAAATAGTCGCAATTGAAAGTGTTAATTTATGTGATTTAGGTGGTTTTTTACTTGGCGGATATCAAGTAGACAGTGAGATTATCATTAAAGTTTTTTCCAATGTTGACCAAACAGAGTACTATGCAATTCCTTCTTATACAATTGGAGAGAGTACATGGGGACAACCAATATATGTCATAAATAATTTAGAGCTAGTGCCTGAAGCAGAATTTTATATAGAGCTTGATCCATTATCTCTTAATCTAATTTCTGTAAATTTAGCTAGTGTCGACAATCATTTGGATAGCATGTTTGGCGATGATGTTTTATTGATTTTTGATGATGATTCTAATTTTTATATTCCAAACTATGATGTTAATCAAATTGGTGATTATAATTATGCAGAGGGATATATGGTGTTTTCAATGGCAGATGAAGAAGTTGCTATGAATATGACAGGCCAATTAATAAATCATGATCACCCGGTAGTATTAGAACCTTTCAAAGCAAATATGATTCCCTATTTTCATCAAGAATGTCTTCCGGCTGATTATGCTTTTTCATCAATTACAGATAGCCTTTTATTGGTTAAAAATGATAATGGTCAATACTATATTCCTCAATCAGATATAAATACATTAAATGTTGTATGTCCTGGTAATGCATATATTGTTTTTACTAATAATGAAAATCCTATAACTTTTCAATATCCTCAAATGATTATGGGTAGAAACTTCACTGATTATGAAATCGAATATGGTAAAGAACAAGATTTATATTCACTACATAATATTCAAAAAACTGGTTTATCAACACCAATTATTATTGATTATATCGATGGCAACTATAATGTCGGGGATCATTTAGTAGTATATGCACATAATAAAAAAGTTGGCTGTGCCGAAATAACAGGCGAGTTTCCTGTTGTGGTTTCTGCATGGGAGTCATTTAATCATGACAATGTTAATTTACAAGGATATGATACTGGTGATAAAATCAATTTTAAACTTTTTGATAGTAGTCAATCTCAATATATATCTTTAGAAACTAATTTAGATTCAGAGTTTTTTAGTAATCAGTTATTAGTTAGAGGGTCGGTTACTATTGCCCAACAAATATTTAGTCCAACAAACTTTTCTATTTCAAGTATATATCCTAACCCTTTTAATCCAATAACTACAATTAGTTTTGAGGTTTTTGAACCAGGTAACTATTTGTTTGAAATTTATAATCTAAAAGGTCAAAAGTTATATTCTTCTAATACATATTATGCAACCACTGGAATATATAACCAAACGTGGAATGCTAACAAAATTGCTTCTGGAACATATATAGCAAAAATGAGTAGCGGCAATCAAATAATTGTTAAAAAATTAACTTTAATGAAATAGGATTCCATTGTAATTACATTGAATAAATATTAACTTATTACTGATAAAAATAACAAAATAATTAAAAATAAAATTATGAAAATAAAAAATATGAGACAGCCTAATGAAGAAGGACAATGGGGAAAAGTTAAGGCTTATTTTGATGTAGAAAATGGAGGATTTGAAATTAAAGGTTTTCGTTTGGTTGAAGGCATAAATGGATTGTTCGTTAGTATGCCCAGTAGAAAAGGTACAGATGAAAATGGAAATGACAAGTGGTTTGATACAGTATGGATCGAATCAAAAAACCAAAGGGAAGAGCTAAATACAATTGCTCTCAGTGAATTTAACAATACAGGGTCATCAGATGGCACGACTTCAAATAATATGAATATGCAATCAGATGCTACCTCAGGAGAAAATATAAAAAGTGATAATATTACATCAGAAACAAATAATGATTCGCCAGCACCAGCTTTTTCTGATGATGACATCCCCTTTTAAATAAATGAAATTTCTATTTTCTTCACTTGGTAAAAAACTACAAATAGCTTTTTCAGGCCTGCTACTATGTTTTTTCTTAATGATGCATCTCATAAATAACATGGCTCTTTTCATTGGCCCAGAGGTATTCAATAAAATGGTAGCTACGCTCGAATCCATCAAGCCCATTATTAGAGTAATGGAAGCGGGCTTGCTTATTATTCTAGTAATGCATATTGGTAATGCTTTGCAGCTGACTTTTCTGAATAGAAAGGCTTCACAAAATAAATATTCAAACCAGAAGACCAGCAGCTTAAACTCAAGAACGATGGCAGTCTCGGGTACGATTGTATTGCTCTTTTTTATTATTCATTTAAGATATTTGTGGTACACCTATCAAGCCCATTTATTTATTGATGAAAATGAAACATATTACGATGTAATATTAAGAAATGATTGGGGCTATCTAGGCCATACACCTACAGCAATTTTTTATATTCTTGCTATTATGTTTATTGCGTTTCACATTAAACATGGATTTCAATCAGCTTTAAAAACATTTGGAGTATTAAAACAATCACGAATAGGATTCTTATATGGCTTGTCATTTATTTTTTGGGGATTCATACCAGCCATGTTCATAGTAATCATCATTTCAATCCAAACGGGAATTATTAATTAATTTGTATTTGTATACATTTTATTTTTAAATTATGTATACATAAATGTATACAATTATTTTTTATGTGAACAAAACGGTAATTTGAGAGAATAAATGAAATTAGAAGAATTAAAGTCACAGTTTGGCTTTGACAATAAAGAACTATCACAATTTTTAGAACAGAATGAGACAGTTCCAAAGGGTACTTTCCAGATACGTCAAAGAGGAAACAAACATTATTGGTATTACACTCTAAGTGTTAACTCCACAAATAGGGTAAAATATTTAACCCAAGCATATGAGTCCTGTGAGTCAAAACAAAAAACAAGTTTTACATTAGCCCTTGAAAAACTTGCAGATAAATTTTCTGGTGAAAGTCAATATAACTTAGATTCAGGAGCACCTGATTGTGAAATATCTCAAAAGTGGACAAAGCATAAATTCAATTTAAAGTTAGTTAATCCTGCTAATAAAAGAAAATATAAAGTTATAGTTGTGGGAACGGGTCTAGCTGGTGCTTCTGCAGCAGCCACTATGGCTGAGTTGGGATATAGCGTTCAAGCATTTTCTTTCCATGAATCTCCAAGAAGAGCACATAGTATTGCTGCTCAAGGAGGAATCAATGCTGCGAAAAACTATCAAAATGATGGAGATAGCATATTTCGTTTATTCTATGATACAATTAAAGGCGGAGATTATAGGGCTAGAGAAGCCAACGTTTACAGATTAGCTGAGCTAAGTACAAATATTATTGATCAATGTGCTGCACAAGGAGTCCCTTTTGCCAGAGAATATGGAGGTCATTTATCAAATCGGTCATTTGGTGGCGCTCAGGTTTCTAGAACTTTTTATGCACGCGGCCAAACAGGTCAGCAATTATTACTTGGTGCATATTCAGCGCTAATTAGACAGATGCATTTAAAGACCGTTGAATTTTTTCCAAGGCATGAAATGTTAGATATTGTGAAAATAGATGGCCATGCAAAAGGTATTATAACCCGGGAACTAACAACTGGAAAGATTCAATCATTTGCAGCAGATGCAGTTATTTTGGCCACAGGAGGCTACGGAAACGTGTTTTATTTATCAACTAATGCAATGGCGAGCAATGTTACTGCTGCATGGAGAGCTCATAAGCACGGGGCATTATTTGCTAATCCTTGTTTTACACAAATACATCCTACCTGCATCCCTGTAAGCAGTGGGCATCAATCTAAGCTGACATTAATGAGCGAGAGCCTTAGAAATGACGGAAGGGTTTGGGTTCCTAAAAAGAAAGATGATAAAAGAAATCCAAATGATATACCAGAAGATGAAAGAGATTATTATTTAGAGCGTTTATATCCATCTTTTGGTAATTTAGCGCCTAGAGATATCGCTTCAAGAAGGGCTAAAGAAATGTGCGATGCAGGATACGGTGTAGGAGAAACAAAGCTTGCAGTTTATTTAGATTTTAAGAACGCTATTGAAAGAGAAGGTGAGGACTGGGTTTCAGAAAAATATGGTAACTTATTTGATATGTATAAGCAAATTACTGGACAAAATCCATATAAAACACCTATGATGATTTACCCAGCTGTTCATTATACCATGGGTGGCTTATGGGTTGACTACAATTTAATGAGTAATATACCAGGATTACATGTTCTAGGTGAAGCTAATTTTTCAGACCATGGAGCCAATAGATTAGGCGCCAGTGCTTTGATGCAAGGATTAGCTGATGGTTATTTTGTGATTCCATATACAATAGGCAATTATTTAGCAGATCAAAAACCTATAAATGATAATTCAAATGAAGAATTTCAAAGAAGTGTTGAAAAAGCTCAAAATCAAATTAAGCAGATTTTGTCAATCAATGGCAAGCGTACTGTTGATTCAATTCATAAAGAGCTCGGTAAAGTGATGTGGGATTATGTTGGTATGTCTAGAACCGAAGAAGGCTTGAAAAAAGCAATAAGCTTAATTGCAAAAATAAAAGAAGAGTTTTGGAATAATGTAAAAGTTCCAGGAACTGCTTCAGAATTAAATATAGAATTAGAGAAGGCAGGTCGATTAGCTGATTTTATAGGACTAGGCGAATTAATGGCAGTGGATGCATTGCAAAGAGAAGAGTCTTGCGGTGGTCATTTTAGAGAAGAACATCAAACTGATGAAAACGAAGCAAAAAGAAATGATAAAGAATTCAATTATGTTTCAGCTTGGCAGACAAAAGATGATCAACATATATTACATAAAGAAAAACTGATTTTTGAAGCCGTTCAACTATCTACTAGGAGTTATAAATAATGAAAATTAATCTAAAAATATGGCGTCAAAATTCAACTAAAGAAAACGGTGCTTTTGAAAAATATGAAGTAGATGGTGTGTCTGGAGACATGTCTTTTCTTGAGGTGATGGACATGCTAAATAATACTTTAGTTGAAAGCGGTAAATCTCCCGTAGCATTTGACCATGATTGCAGGGAAGGAATATGTGGCACTTGTGGTGTTGTAATAAATGGTAGGCCTCATGGACCTTTAAAAGGTGTAACAACTTGCCAGTTACATATGAGGTCATTTGAAGATGGAGATACTTTAGTAGTAGAGCCATGGAAGGCTAATAGCTTTAGTATCATTAAAGATTTAGTAGTAGATAGAACCCCATTTGACCGAATTATGGAAGCAGGAGGTTATATTTCAGTTAGGACAGGTGGTGCACCTGATGCTAATGCTATTCCCATACCAAAAGAAAATGCTGATGAAGCATTTGATTCCGCAACATGTATTGGATGTGGCGCTTGTGTAGCATCATGTAAAAATTCTTCTGCACTATTATTTGTTAGTGCTAAAATAAATCAGTATGCTCAATTACCTCAAGGGCAAGTTGAGCATCCAAATCGTGTCAAAAACATGGTCAATCAAATGGACTTAGAGGGTTTTGGTAGTTGCACTAATACCGGTGCTTGTGAGGTAACATGCCCCAAAGAGATATCGGTTGATAATATTATAAAGTTAAATAAAGCTTATTTAAAGTATGGTAGATAAAAAGGTATTTTTTTATTTCAGCTTAAATGAAACAGGAATATTAACCCAGACACCAATTCGTTTTCCTTGTTGTTTAGCTGGAATCCATCTAGACTGTTTAACAGCATTTAAGGCAGCATTATCCAGAGATTCAAATACTCCTTTTACTAAATAAATATTCTTGGGTATACCTTTTTTATTAATAAATGCTGCAATTATAACCCTACCTTCAATTCCAGCTTCTTTGGCTAATTCAGGGTATTCAACAAAATCTTCTACTCTAAATCCAGGATATGCTGAAGGCTCTACCTCTCTAGCAATATACTCAAACTTCATATTAGAGTCAAGTTGAGGAGCTTCCCAATCATCAAAATTTTCCATATCAGTATCATCTATGGTAATATCTTCATCAAAAAATTCATCATCAGATGCTACGGGTATAGATGGTCTAGGTGGCGGTTCAGGAAGTTTAATTTGTTCAGTTTGAGGGATATCAAATGTTTCTATCTCTTGCTGAACTGTAGTTACAACCTTTTTAGCTTCTCCTAAAAATCTAGGAAAGATATAAAATAAAATTGATATTCCTAAGATAACACCAAGTGTAACCTCTCGGATTCTAACAGGATATTGCTCTAGTAATGGGTCAACTCTCATATTAGTTATTTATTTGTGACATGGAAGAATAATTTAACTTTAAAGCCTGTGCTTTTTTAAGCTGAGAATGAATATCTGTTAAGGTTTCCATTAAGCTATTTTCATCCGCTTTTAAAGAAACAGTTAATTTAGGATCTCTAGATATTTTAACATACATTACTTCACCTAAATCTGACATATTTACTAGCTTGTCATCAACAGATACCAATCCATCTTTTGTTGACCAAATGTAAGATGTATGTCTTTTACTTTCAAGTTTTTCAATATTTTTAGCTCTCGGTAGTACAACATCTAATCCTTCAAATTCTCTCATTACAGTTGTAACCATAAAGAAAATTAAAAGCATAAATATAATATCAGGCAGAGATGATGTAGAAATTTCATTACTACTTTTTGTTTTTCTATTTAATTTCATAATTAATAATTAGGGTTAGCAATTGATATTTTAGATGCACCAGCTTGTTTAAGTTGATCTAATACTTCAATATAAAATTTGTATTTTGTTCTTTTCGTTGTTAATACAGAGAATATTATATTTGAATTACCACTGATCTTACTAATTGCTTTCCTTTTAATATCTTTTATAGCTGTTGGTTTATCATCGAATAAGACTTTTCCTTGATCATTTACAAGGACATTAACAATATTTTTACGATTGACTTCCATCTCATTTCCCTCAGCTGGCAAAATTAAACTTAGGCCTTTATCCATTGAGATAGTCGTAGTTACTAAAAAGAAAACCAATAGTAAAAATGCAATGTCTGACATTGAAGAAGAGTTAACTTCTTGCATTTTGGTTCTTCTTGGTTTAGAAAGCATTATTATTTTTTATCTGAATCTGCAATTGCCTGTAAGAGCATTGTTGAACTTTTTTGCATTGCAACAATTTGATTATCAATGATGTACATTACTGCATTTTGTAAAAGCTGTAGAACAACCGCTACCACCAAACCAAAAGCAGTCGTTAGCAGTGCTACTGATATACCACCAGCTACAACTGCAGGTGAAATATCATTTGCCATTTTAATATCATTAAAAGCTTGTATCATTCCCCAAACTGTTCCTAAGAAACCAAGCATGGGAGCAGTCGCAATACATAAGGATATCCAAGTCATATTTTTCTCTAAGCCTGCCATTTCAATAGAACCCGATTGTTCCAATGCTTTTTCTGAAGCAGTTTCACCTAAATGCGCTCTATCAAGTGCAGTAACACATAGATTAGCAATTGGTCCAACCGCATCTTCACATTTATTTTTTGCAGCATCAATACCATTAGATTTTATTGTACCAGCAACCTCTTTTGCAAATACTTCAGTTGTTGCTAAACCTTTTATTAGATGATATAATCTTTCTCCTACAAAAACAAATCCTACTATGAAAATAAATAAAATTGGCCACATAAAGCCACCACCATCTATGAATAATTGTACCATTTAAATTCTCCTTATTATTTAAACCTCTTAGATAAATTTAAGATTTATTTCACCTTATTTTAAAACAAAATTTTATTTAACTAAATCTTCTGCACTTTTTAAATTTTCTAGTGCTGCCTGAAACGGCTTATCTACATCTAGCCGAATATGATAACCATAATCTTTACCCCAAATATTTGATGCAATTTCAGCTTTAATTCTATTATTTATTATATCCCAATTCACCAGGATACTATCTTGTTCATAATTGAATTTTAATTCATCATCAGAAATAATTATTTGGTCAAGCCAACTAAAAAAATCATTTTGTTCATTTTGTAAATTAATATTTTGTTTAGAATATATATTTTTTTTGAATTCTTCAAATGAATATAATTCCCGATATTTTGATTTAACTTCATTAGCGTATTTAAAAATTAATCGATTAGGGTTAAACATCAGGTCTTGAGAGTTTTTAGTTAAATATCTTTCATCATCAACAAATATATCAGGAGTAATTCCACCACCACCATACACAGTTCTTCCTTTTTTTGTTTTGTATTTTAATGAGTCAGAATCATTATTATTAGCTAATTCACGATTATCTTTTGCTAAATCAAGATAGTAATCATCTAATGCATCATAATCTCTTTGAATTAGTCTTCCTGAAGGAGTATAATATTGTGCAATCGTTATACGTGCAGCTGAACCATCATCAAGCATATATTGTCTTTGAACTAATCCTTTACCAAAACTAGTTTCTCCTATTACTATCCCCCTATCTAAATCTTGTAGTCCGCCAGCTATTATTTCACTTGCACTTGCTGAAGCTCTATTTATAAGGACTGTAATTGGGAATTTCCTATCTAACTTATTTTTTTTAGCATAATATACATAGTTAGCTGAGCTAATTCTTCCAGATGTGTAGAGAATTGTATCATTTGAATCAATAAAAGAATCTAACAGGTCTAAAGCCTGATCCATTAATCCACCACCATTATTTCTTAAATCAAGAATCAAATGATTCATTCCATATGACTCTAAAGAATCAATTGCACCATTAACCTCATAGAAAGTTTTTTCTCCAAATCTGTTAACATTGATATATCCAATATCATCATTATAAATGAATGAAGCAAGTACGCTATTTATTGGAATTTTATCTCTGATGAGTTTAACATCAAAATTATCTGTTCCGGTACGCTTAATAGTAACAACTACTGGAGTTCCTTTTGGACCTCGAAGTTTTTTTACAATTTCATCTTGCTTTATTTTATAAGCAGATTCACCGTCAATTTTTATGATTTTATCACCACTCATCAATCCTGCTCTATCGGATGGCGTGCCTGATATAGGTGAAATAACAGTTATATACCCATCTAAAATAGAAAATTCAATGCCTATGCCTTCAAATTCGCCTTTCATATTTTCACTAATTTTTTCAAATTCTTTGCTAGTGATATAAGAAGAATGTGGATCGAGTGTTTCTAGTAGTCCTCTAATTGCACCATCAATTAATTCATCCATATCAATCTCTTCCACATAATATCTTTCTACCAGTCTAATAACATTAGATAAAATAGAAATTTTTGATAAGAAATTAGATGTTGAACCTTGAAATATTATCAGTAATATTACACTCAAGAAAATTAAGGTTATATATTTTAATTTTTGTTTCATAAATGAGTTATGTTATCTCTTGTAAAATTAACACAAATATTATTTTAAGTGTAGCAATATTTCCGTAAATTCTATGTTGGAAATTTAGTTAAAAACATATGAATATGTCTAAAAGTAATTCTGCAAATAATATTAAAATTTTTGGTGCTAGAGAGCATAACTTAAAAAGCATAGATGTTACATTGCCAAGAAATAAATTAGTTGTTATTACTGGCTTGTCTGGATCGGGCAAATCTTCGTTAGCATTTGACACTTTATATGCTGAAGGCCAGAGGAGATATGTTGAATCTCTATCAACATATGCGAGGCAATTTTTAGGTATGATGTCAAAACCAGATATTGACAATATTGAGGGTTTATCTCCAGCAATTTCAATAGAACAAAAAACTAAAAGTAAAAATCCACGTTCAACCGTTGGTACTGTTACAGAGATATATGATTATTTAAGACTATTATATGCTAGAATCGGTGAACAAAAGTGTTATAAATGTGGTTCTAAAATTACTAAACAATCTACGCAAAACATTGTAGATCATATTTTAACATTACCTAATGATTCAAAAATTATTATTTATTCTCCTGTAATTAAATCACAAAAAGGTGAATTTAAAAATGTGATTCAGAGCCTAATGGTGCAAGGTTTTATAAGAGCAAGAATTGATGGAGAGATAATTAAATTAAATGATAATATTGAATTAAATAAATATTCAAAACATTCCATTGATATCATCATTGATAGATTAATTATAAAAAAAGGAATTCAAGATAGGCTGACTGCATCTGTAAGCACTGCATTAAAATTAGGGAAAGGTCTTATTTATGTTGGTATAAATAATGATTCAGAACATATGTATAATCAGAATTTATCATGTGCTAAGTGCAATGTATCATATCAAGATTTAGAACCAAGATTTTTTTCATTTAATTCTCCCCAAGGCGCATGCACTAAATGTGGAGGATTAGGCTCAGAAATGAAGATGGATGTTGATTTAATGGTCCCGGATAAAAAGAAAAGCTTACTATCAGGATGCTTATTGCCTGTAGGAGAGCAGCCCAAATCCAATTGGATAGGACAAATCATAGCTAGCTTATTGAATCAGTATAATGTTTCTTATTCAATGCCATGGTATCAATTGCCGAAAGAATTAAAGCAGATTTTGTTGTATGGAACTAATAAAAAAGATAGTGTAATTATTGATGTTAAATCTAAAAATTTTGAAGGTGCATATTCAGGTTCTTTCGAAGGTGTTATTAAAAATTTAGAAAGAAGATATACTCAAACTAAATCTAATCATGCTAGGGAATGGATAGAAAAATTTATGGCTATTCAGCCATGTGCATCATGCAAGGGAGGTAGATTACAAAAAAAACATTTAGCTGTTTATATAAATGATATAAATATTCAGGAAATTGGTGACTTATCTATTTCGGAAGCAATAAAATTTTTAAAATCTTTAAATCTTAATACACAGCAACAATTAATTTCTACAAGTATTATTAAAGAAATTATAGATCGTTTAATTTTCTTAGAAAATGTAGGTCTTGAATATCTTAATTTGAATAGAAGTTCTGCTACTCTCTCAGGAGGAGAGTCACAGAGAATTAAGCTTGCTGCTCAGATTGGATTAAACCTTGTGGGCGTCATGTATATTTTAGATGAACCTTCTATTGGTCTTCATCAGAGAGATAACCATAGACTAATTACTACATTAAAAAACTTACGAAATATGGGTAATACTGTTATAGTAGTTGAACATGATGAAGAAACTATGTTAGCAGCAGATTGGATTGTTGACATAGGTCCAGGAGCGGGCGTGCATGGAGGTGAAATTATTGCAGAAGGAACACCTTCTTCAATCATGAAGAATCCAAAGTCAATTACAGGTTCTTTCTTATCGCAAAAAGAACAAATTAATTATTCAAAAAATAGGCGTGAGGGGAATAATAAGTATTTAATTTTGAATAATGCAACAGGTAACAATCTGCAAAACGTCACTTTAAAAATACCCTTAAAAAAGTTTATTTGTATTACTGGTGTATCAGGTTCTGGTAAATCTACTTTGATTAATCAAACTCTTTATCCATATCTAGCTAATAAATATTATGGTAGCACTGTTAAACCATTACCTAACGAGGGTATAGATGGATTACTATATATTGACAAGGTTATTGCAATTACTCAATCTCCAATTGGAAAAACTCCAAGATCAAATCCTGCCACATATACAGGATTACTTTCAGATATTAGAGAACTTTTTACTAAAACTAAAGAATCTCAGATTAGAGGTTACAAGCCTGGAAGATTTTCATTTAATGTTAAGGGTGGTAGATGTGAAACATGTCAAGGTATGGGACTGGTTAAAGTTGAAATGCATTTTTTAGCAGATATGTTTATAACATGTGATGAATGTGATGGTAAAAGATTTAATCGAGAAACATTAGAAATCTTTTTTAATAAAAAAAATATTTATGATGTACTTGAAATGTCAGTTGAAGAAGCACATATTTTTTTTAATAATCATTCTAGAATCAAGAGAAGATTAGAAACATTGCTTAAAGTAGGATTAGGTTATATAAAACTTGGACAAAGAGCTAATACATTATCTGGAGGTGAGTCACAAAGAGTGAAATTATCTAAGGAGCTTGGTAAATATCATACGGGAAGAACATTATATATTTTAGATGAACCAACTACAGGATTACATTTTCAAGATATTAAATTATTACTTAAAGTTTTACATAACTTAACTGACCAGGGAAATACTGTCATTGTTATTGAGCACAATCTAGATGTAGTTAAAACAGCAGACTGGATAGTAGATATTGGGCCAAATGGCGGTGCTCAAGGAGGTGAAATTATTGCAGAAGGTACACCTGAGGATATTATCAAAGTAAAGACTTCTCATACTGGTAAATTTTTGAAAAAAATGTTAAAATGAAGATTAAAATAAAAAATAGTGGGATGACACAGCAGCCCAATTGGCCTGATTTAGAACAAGTTAATCAAATTACCAAAATGATTAAAGAGTATCCTAACTTAGTTTCTGTTAGGGAAATAATAAACTTGAAGCGTCAGCTCGCAGACGCATCAAGAGGTGATGGTTTTATATTACAAGGCGGAGATTGTGCAGAAACCTTTACTGAATTTAGTAATGATATGATTCAGAATAAATTAAAGGTATTACTTCAAATGTCAGCCATTCTTCAGTATGTAACAAAAATTAATGTTACTAAAATAGGTAGAATAGCTGGTCAATTTTTTAAACCTAGGAGTTCTGAATATGAAGTTAGGGATGGTGTTAAATTACCTGTCTACAGAGGTGATGCTATTAATGATATAATTTTTTCTAAAGAGCACAGAACGCCTAATCCAAAGCGATTATTACAAGCCTATCATCAGTCATCTGCAATAATGAATTTAATAAGAAATTTAACCATGGGAGGATTTACAAATTTCACCAATATTAATTCATGGAATCTTTCACTTCACGAAAAGTCTAAATATGTTAAAAAATATAATGCAATAGCAAAACAAATAAATGAGATGATTACCTTTGCAAATGTGTCAAAGGATTTTTTATCATCAAACATTCATCAAAATACTGTTTATACTTCACATGAGTCTTTGGTTTTAGATTATGAATTAGCATTTCATAAGTATTATAATAAAAAAAATTATATATGTTCTGCTCACATGTTATGGGTGGGAGATAGAACTAGATTTTTAGATTCTGCACATATTGATTTTGTATCTCAAATTGCTAATCCTATAGGTATTAAAATAGGTCCTTCAATATGCATTGAGGATATTATAAAATTATGTAAAAAAATAAATCCGAAAAATGAACATGGAAAAATTTCATTAATAATCCGTTTAGGTATAAATTATATTAATGATATTTTGCCAAAATTAATTAAAACGATTAGTCAAAATAAAATTAATGTTTTATGGTTATGTGATCCAATGCATGGAAATACAATCAAATCTGATTCAGGATTGAAAACTAGAAACTTCGACACTATTAAGCAAGAGATTGAATGTTTTTTCAATATACATCAGCAGCAGGGGACTATTCCAGGAGGTGTACACTTTGAACTTACTGGCGATAATGTTACGGAATGCACAGGTGGTATTAAAAATATTCAAGATGATGATTTAACAGAGCATTATCAAACCGCATGTGATCCACGGTTAAATAATGAACAAAGTTTGGAGATGGGATTTTTAATAGCAGAATTATTACAAAAGAGGAGAATTGCAAGTGAGTAAAGTCAATATTAGCGGATATGGAGATGATTTAACCATTAATGATGTACGTTTAGGAGATTTATCTCCTGAGGAACATGAAAAAATTGAATTAACTAGAGGTGGACAAAATTATAGTCCTTTAGAAAATGTTGTAGTTTCACATGTTAAAGATACGTCTACTTTGATTTGTAGAAAACCTTCTGAGAATGATGTTTCAAATTACATTGAAGAAGAACTTTTAGATGGTTTATGTTGTTATTCTGCCGTTAACCAAGGACAATTAAACCAAACTATTGTAGATGCAGTTGTTCATCATTTAACTGAGGAAAAGATTCCAACTGTACCACGTTCAATTAGGCATAAATATATGAGTGGTTTTTTGTTAGCTGCATCCGCTTTTACAGGCATGGATAGAGTTGTGCCTAAAGTTGCAGGTGTAGAATCTTGGGAATTGACTTTTAAGCTCTGTAGAAGGTGGGGTTATGAAGTGAAAAAGATTCCTCATAATAAATGCATTGTTGTAGGAGCAAAAGGTAATTTTCATGGCAGATCAATGGCAGCAACTTCAATGTCTGATGATCCAGATACATTAAATAATTTCGGACCATTCTTACCAGGTATAGAGCTTGTTCCATTCAATGATTATGATGCATTAAAAGCTTTGTTTGAAGAGAAAGGTGAATATATATCTGCGTTTTCAGTAGAACCTATTCAAGGCGAGGGAGGAGTAATTATACCAGATGAAGACTATTGGCCTAAGGTATCTGAGCTTTGTAAAAAACATAATATTTTATTAGCATTTGATGAGGTTCAAACTGGCTTTGGAAGAACAGGAGAAAATTTTGCACATCAGCTTTATGATGTAAAACCTGATATAATGGGATGTGGTAAGGCTGCAGGAGGGGGAATTTTACCAGTTTCTTTTGTTGCTGGTAGAGATGATGTAGTTGGTGTGTTAACTCCAGGCTCAGAGGGTTCAACTTTTGGTGGTTATCCATTAGCTTCGGTTGTTGGAATTTATGCCATTAAAACATTAATTGATGAAAATTTATCATCAAATGCAAAAATTAGAGGTGCTCAATTAATTGATGGATTAAAGCAAATTAAAAGCAATTTCCCAAACAAGATTAAAGAAGTACGCGGCAAGGGTCTTCTAACAGCATTTGAAATGCATGATGAAAAACATTTAGATGGTCATAAAGTATCTTTAGGCCTTCTTGATCAAGGAGTTTATGCTAAAGAAACTCATCGAACTACTGTTAGGTTGGCACCTGCTTTAACTATAAATGAAAATCAGGTAAATGTTTTATTAGATAGAATAGAACAAGTAATAAAAGGTATTTAATTGTTGTTTAATTTTTGTTAAACTATGCTTATTAAATAATCAATATTCTTAACTAAAATAATTATATAATGCACAGAATAATTTACATATTAATTCCTTTTTTGATGATATCCTGTAAATCTGATGCCAATATGGCAATGGAAAGAGGAATACAACATTATAAATGGAATCAAATTGATGAAGCCATTATTGAATTTAATAAAGTTAAATATTTATTAGATTTTAAGGATGGAGAATCGTTGGAATCAGCTGAATTATTGGCACAAGCACACTATAATTTAGGTATTTCATATGCTAAAAAAGAACTATACAATCAAGCCGAACAAGAGATTTTAACAGCAATTTCTATTATCCCAAATCCAGAATATAGAAATGTATTACAAATGGTTCGTCAACAAATTAAAGACGAAGTTAAGAAATAAAAAGTTTAGTTTTCTTATTAACCTGTAATATCTTCACCGCCATCAACCCGAATTACATTACCTGTCATCCAGCTGGATTCATAAGATGATAGTACTTTGATTATTTCTCCAATGTCTTCAGGTGTAGTTAATCTACGGTGTGGATTATTATTTAAAGCATTCTGAATCATATTATCACATCCAGGAATTTTTCTTAAAGCTGGGGTGTCAGTAACACCTGCCTGGATTGCATTAACAGCAATTCCATCTTTTGCAAGTTCGATACTTAGTTGTCTACATGCAGATTCTAATCCAGCCTTAGCTAAACTGACAGCTCCGTAACTTTCCCAATTTTTTCTACCTCCTGAACTGGTCATACCTATGATTTGACTACCTTTTTTTAACAGATCGGCATTATACAAGCTTTGAGACCAATAAATTAGATTATTGCACATAACGTCTAGAGTCATATCTATATTTTTTTTGTTTAATGCAGCATCATCTTTTGAAATCATTTTTTTTAATGCACCAAATGCTACTGAATGAATTAACATTTTAACTCTAATATTACCAAATGATTTTAATTCATTGGTTATTGCTCTAATACTTTCTTCATTAGAGGCATTTGCTTTTTTAAAAATGACCTCTACATTATAATTAGAAAATTGTTTTTTAATCTCATCTATTTGGGATTGTTTTTTTCTTAAATATAATGCATAAATGTTAATACCATTTTCAGCTAACGATTTTGCACAGGCCATGCCTATGCCACTAGAGCCACCTAAAATTAATGCCCAATCATTCATATTGATAATCCTTTTATAATTCAAAATATAATTCTTATTATAAAATACTGATTATTGTCCATATAATTCAAATATTAGTAAAAAAATAATATGAAAGTAGGAATAATAGGATTACCCAATGTAGGCAAGTCTACAATTTTTAATGCATTAACTGCATCTGATATACCTGCAAATAACTATCCGTTTTGTACCATTGAACCAAATGTAGGTATTGTACCTGTACCAGATTATAGATTAAATGAAATAAATAATTATGTTAAGTCTGATAATGTAATACCTACAGTTATTGAGTTTGTAGATATTGCGGGTTTAGTAAAAGGTGCTAGTCAAGGCGAAGGTCTTGGAAATAAATTTTTATCCCACATAAGAAATGTTGATGCTATCATTCACGTTGTTAGAGGATTTGATAATGAAGATATTACACATGTTGAAGGTTCTATAGATCCATTGAGAGATATTCAGATTATTGAAACAGAATTACTTTTAAAAGATTTAGAGAGATTAAATAAAAGACTATTAAAAGTGAAAAAAATTAGTAAATCTGGAGATAAATTAGCAGTTAAAGAAGTTGAGTTATTAGATGAGGCAATCAAAAAACTAAATGATGGTGAGTTATTAAACGACTTTTATGGTGCAGAAACCGAAAATCAAATTATTAAATCATGGTTTTTATTAACTAGTAAACCAATAATTTATTTATGCAATATTGATGAAGATAATTTACAGCAGGGTGTAGAATCTTCTTATTTTCAATCATTAAAAACATATGCTAACAAAAATAATATTGATTGTATACAGCTATGTGGAAACATAGAAATGGAAATTTCTAAAATTGATAATGACCAGGATAAACAAGAATTTTTAGATATTTATAATTTAGATGAGCCTGGTCTAAATAAACTTATATCACATGCATACAGTAAACTAGGTTTAATTACATTTTTTACTGCGGGAGTTCAAGAGGTACGAGCTTGGACAGTAAAGAAAAATGCACTAGCTCCACAAGCAGCAGGTGTAATTCATTCTGATTTTGAAAAAGGCTTTATAAAAGCAGATATATATAGTATCAGCGACCTCCAAAAGTTTCAAACAGAACAAGCATTAAAAGAAAAAGGTAAAATAAGGCAGGAAGGTAAAGAATATATTGTTCAGGATGGAGATATAATTTTCTTTAAATTCAACGTTTAAAATTTACTATTTTTTTTATTTCACTATAAGAATCCACTACAATTATATTTGAACTTATTTTTTTAATTTGGTCTGGTAATAGTGAAGTTGTTAAACCTATAACCTGTGCACCAGAATCAACTGCAGATATTAAACCTGTTTTAGAATCTTCAATGATTATCGTTTCTGAAGGATTTATAGAAAAATGATTCATCGCCTGCAAATAAGGCTTAGGCGATGGCTTAGGCTCAATTGCTTCAGTTATAGTTATAACAAATGAAAAATAATAGTCTATATTAATAAATTGTTGAATTTTTTTAAATGTTGTACGAGTTGTATTTGTAACTAGCCCTGTTTTTAGATTGCTATTTTTTATAATTGATATGTAAAAATTCTCAAAACCTTTTATATATTTTAATTTTTTTTCCATGATATTGTGTAAATGATTTCTAAGTTTAAATCGTATTATATCAATGTCCTGAACAATATCAAATTTTTTCATAAAACTTGGATAAAATGTATAATGTGACATACCCTTAAATTCTTCAAGGTCACCATGACTAATTTTGATATTATATTCTTTTAATAGTTCAATTTGAGCATCACTAAAAATACCTTCTGAATCTAAAACAGTACCATCCATATCAAATAAAATAGCTTTTATTTTTTTTGCCATTATTTAATTTTCCATAATTTTGGAATAAGTTTAGGAGTTCTTTTTTTATATTTTAGATATTCTTTAGATGAACCCCATTTTTTATCTGCGCTTGCTTCTAATAAATTAATACCACTTACTTTATTTAAAAGTATAATGACAAATAAAGGAGAAATTATTCCTAAATATTCTAAACCCGAGGTTGAGGGTAGTGTAATAATATATATACCTATCCATAAAATTATTTCACCAAAATAATTAGGATGTCTAGAAATTGACCATAATCCAGAATCAATGAATTTATTTTTATTTAAAATATGATTTTTAAATTTAATTTTTTGATAATCAGAAATTATTTCAAATGAAAAACCAATGATCCAAATTATTGTTCCAATATAAAGTGGAGTAAGATTTTGATTATAATTTTTTGAAGTAATAACATTCATAGCAGCCATTGTTGTTAATGAAACCCATAAGCTGGAAATAGAAAACCAAACAAAAAATTTTAATGCATTGTTTTTTACATCCCTAAACCTTATATCTTCTCCTACTTTCAATACTCGATAAAATAAGAAAATTCCTAATCTGAGTGTCCAAATTGAAATTAAAACACTTAATACCAAAGAGTAGATATCAATTGAATGAATTTGAGTGTATTTTTGTTGTAAAGCAAATATGATAATTGATAGATAAGCAATCATACCAGTAAAATCATAAAATTTTTCATTTCTCATAATTGCTGATGGAATAAATATAATAAAATGTATCAGAAAAGATATCAACACGCAATATAATAATACAGGATAGCCATTAATTGATATGCTGCTATCAGAAATTAACAGGCTCAATGAACTTGGAATTAAAATAGTCAGTATTATAATTAATATGGAAATCATTTTAAAGAAATTATGATTTTGTAAAATCTAATAAGACCTTACCAAAATTTTTTTTATCTTGTATGTACTGGTGAGCTTTACTTGCGTCTTCGAATGGAAAAATTGAATCAATTACTGGTTTTATTGTTGAATTTTTTTGGGTCATATGAAGCAATTTGTCCATTGCTTTTTTTACTTTATGTTCCGCACCTTTAAGCTTGCCCAAATGATATCCCATTAGCGATTTATTCGCTCCAATCATCTCAAAAGGTTTAATTTTTGGCATATTAAAAAATTCTTTAATTAACGCTATAATGGATCTAGTTTGACCAGTTACTAAGTTTTGATTTCCGTAGACAATTAGTTTCCCCATTGGAGCCAGTGTTTTGTAGCTTTCTGACCATTGTTTTCCGCCTACAGGATCAACTATTAAATCAACGCCATAACCATCGGTAAAGTCCATAATTTTTTTTCTAACATTTTCATTATAATAATCAATACATAGGTCAACACCCATATCATAAAGTTTTCCATGTTTCCATTTTGAACTGGTTCCTATAATTTTTGCACCAACTGATTTTGCTAGTTGAATGGCAGCAGTACCAACGCCACCACCCGCTCCTTGAATGAAGAATATTTCATCTTTTTGTAAATTGCCTAAATCAAACATCATCATAAATGCCGTCATATAAACAAGTGGGAATGCACCACCATCTGATAATGAAAAATGTTCAGGCAGCTTCATGGCTAGATTAGCATCAATATTAATATGGGAGGAGTATCCATTAAAAAACACAAATGTCATTACAGCATCACCAACTTTAAAACCTTTCACATTTTTACCGACCTTATTAATTACGCCACTGGCTTCTGCTCCAATTGGATGAGGAGGTTTCGGGCATCCAGGATATAAGCCCATTCTACTCATTATATCAGCAAAATTTATTCCGGCAAAGCTAGTTTTAATTTGTATTTCATTTTCAGAAGGACTTGGTAACTTGAAGTTCTTAACCCGTAGTACATTCGGTGAACCATGTCTAATATATTCTATCCTTTTCATTATACTATAATTTATATTTATTTAAAGATTTTTATAAACAAAATCACCTTTTACGATTGTGCTTACTATCTGAACATCTAAAATTTTTGAATCAGGAATTTGTAATAAATCATCAGATAATATCGTAAGATCTGCATCATATCCTATTTTAATTTTACCCCTTCTATTCTCATCAAAGCCGCCAAATGCAGCCCAAGTAGTAAACATTTTTAGAGCATTGATTTTACTGACTTTTTCTTGAGGTTGCCAACCTTGTTTCGGTAGTCCTTCATGATTTTGTCTCGTTACTGCTGCATAAAATTCAAATAACGGATTACCTGTTTCAATTGGACAATCTGAGCCACCAGGTATTTTAAGACCAAGGTTGATGAAGCTTTGCCATCTAGAAACGAGAGGTAGTCGATATTGACCAATTCTTTCTTTGAGCCATGGCATATCGCTAGTACAATGACTTGGCTGCATTGATGGTAAAATATTGTAATCCTTAAACATTAAAATATCATCATCGGATACCATTTGAGCATGTTCAATTCTCCATCTTCTATCATTATTAGATTTTACTGTTTTAGCATAGTGATCTAAAACGTATGAGTTTCCCCTATCTCCTATGGCATGAGTGTTAAGCTGAAAATTATACTTAAAACAAGCCTCAGTTAATTTTTTAAATTCATCTTTAGATATTAAAATTAAACCACAGTTATTATGGTCATCACAATAAGGTTCATGTAATGCAGCTCCTCTGCTTCCTAAGGCACCATCTATGAAGGCTTTTACAGAACGAATTGTATAATAATCATTATGATAGTGTCCATCTTTAAAGTATTTTTCAAGCAGTTTTTTGTCATTACTTCCTAACATTCCATAACATCGAATAGGAAATTTTTTTTCACTAATTAATTCTTTAATTGCATCAACAATTGTGGAATCTTGCCATGCATCATGAACACCAGTAATTCCCATTTTATTTGCTTCTTTTACAGCTGTTCTTATCCATGATTTAACTTGTTTTTTTGTATCAGTTGGTAAATGTGATTTAAAAGAATTCATTGCATTATCAATCATTATACAATCATTAATTACGCTTCCTCCATCTGTATTGTCAATTGTAGATATACTTAATCCTATTTTTTCTATGGCAACATTATTAACCCAGGCAGAATGTCCATCTATCCTGGTTAGATATACTGGATTATTTGGAGAAATATCATCTAAAATATTCTTTGATGGATAGTTTTTATCTTGCCATAAATTTTGATCCCAACCAAATCCAATAATCCAATCGTTTTCATTTACAGATTTAATTTTTGACTTAATTATTTTTTGAATTTCATTGATTGAATTTATTTTTTTAAGATTCACCATTTCTAAACGTTTACCAAAATTTTTAAGATGGAAGTGAGCATCAATAAATCCAGGAATAATTGTTAGTCCAGATAGATCTTTAGTTTCATAATTGGGATTAGGGGAATTAATATTTACTATTTTCCCATTTGATATAGTAATAGAATTTACTGTATGGGGACTATCCATAGTAATGATGTTTGCATTTATAAGATTGTAAGATTTCATATATAAAAATTAATGAATTATGTATTGAAATTACCTAATTTATTATAGAAATAAAAAGAGCAATTATAATGATTGATTTAAGAAGTGATACAGTAACTCTACCATCATCTGAAATGAAAGAATTTATGTTTCATGCATCAATAGGAGACGATGTATATGGAGAAGACCCATCTGTAAATTTATTAGAAAACAAAACAAGTGATTTATTTGGAAAAGAAGATGCATTGTTTGTTCCTTCAGGTACAATGGCCAATTTAATTTCGGTGCTTACCCATTGCGATCGTGGAGATGAAATGTTACTTGGTAATCAATCACATATTTTTAAGTATGAAGCCGGCGGCAGTTCAGTATTAGGAGGCGTTCATTCTCATCAGTTAAATAATAATAATGATGGGACTATAGATATCAATAATATTTTACTTGCAATCAATGATACTGAAGATACACATTATGCTAAAACCAAATTATTATGTTTAGAAAATACACACAATAGATGTTATGGCTCTGCAATACCTATGAAATATTTTAAGGACGTAAGAGATGCATTGAAACCCCATGCATTAAAAATACATCTTGATGGTGCAAGAATATTTAATGCATCTGTTGCTTTGAACGAACCCGTTGATAAATTAGTCAAAAATGTAGATAGTTTATCTTGTTGTTTGTCTAAAGGACTATCTTGTCCATCTGGTTCAATGGTAATAGGTACAAAAAAATTTATTACTAGGGCTCGAAGATTAAGGAAAATGCTTGGTGGGGGTATGAGACAATCTGGTATTATGGCTTCAGCTGGGATATATGCTTTAGACCATATGATAGATAGATTAAAAGAAGATCATATAAATGCTAAAAACTTATCTAATGAAATATTCAAGATTAATGGATTAGAAATTGATACAACAAAAGTAAAAACCAATTTAGTTTTTTTTAAATTAATTAAAGAAAATTTAAATGCTAATCAGTTTATGAAACAGCTTTCTGAAGAAGATATCAAAATTGATTACAAAGGAAATAATATTTTTAGAATGGTTACACATTATGGTTTAAAAAATAATCACATAGAAAAAGTTGTAAAAACATTTAAATTAATTTTAAACAAATAGAGGATTATATGTCAAAAGGAGTAACTCCAAAAACCGAAAATTATTCTAAGTGGTACACTGATGTAATTACAAAAGCAAAATTAGCAGATTATGGTCCGGTCAAAGGAACTATGGTTATAAGACCATATGGTTATCAACTTTGGGAAAATTTAAAAGATAGTCTGGATTATGAATTTAAACAAACAGGACATACGAATGCTTATTTCCCTTTATTTATTCCTAAATCCTTTTTAGCAAAAGAAGCAGAGCATGTTGAAGGTTTTGCTAAAGAATGTGCAATTGTTACTCATTCTAGATTAAAAAACAATAAAGATAAAACAGGTTTAATTCCTGATCCAGATTCTAAACTTGAAGAAGAAATAATTGTTAGGCCTACAAGTGAAACAGTCATTTGGTCAATGTATAAAAAATGGATTAATTCTTACAGGGATTTACCTATCCTCATCAATCAATGGGCGAATGTAGTAAGATGGGAAATGAGAACAAGATTATTTTTAAGAACTAGTGAGTTTTTATGGCAAGAAGGTCATACTGCCCATAGTAATGCAGAAGAGGCAGAGGAAGAAACGTTAAAAATTCTAGATATTTATAGAGATGTTGTTGAAAATGTGCTAGCGATACCTGTTTTATACGGAAAAAAAACAGAAGCTGAAAAATTTGCAGGAGCAGAAACAACTTATTGTATTGAAGCAATGATGGGTGATAAGAGAGCCTTGCAAGCAGGGACTTCACATAATTTAGGACAGAATTTTGCGAAAGCTTTTGATGTTAAATTTCAAGACGTTGATAATACAGAAAAGTTTGTTTATGCTACAAGTTGGGGCGTTAGCACCAGATTAATTGGTGCATTGATTATGGTTCATGGCGATGATAAGGGTCTAAGATTACCACCTAATATTGCGCCTATTCAAATCATCATAGTACCAATTTATAAAACTGAAGATGAACTTGAGAAAATTAAAGAGTTTTTGACACCAACATTTAATTTTTGTAATGATAATCAAATCAGATATCAGGTAGATGAAAGATCCAAAATATCACCAGGTTATAAATTTAATGAGTGGGAAATGAAAGGTGTACCTATTAGAGTTGAAGTTGGAATTCGAGATTTAGAGAATGGTAACTTAACAATAGTTAGAAGAGATTCATCTGAAAAAATTATTGATAAAGTAGAAAAGTTAACAGAAAAATTAGATGAAATATTACAAAGTATTCAGGACTCATTATTCAATCAAGCGTTAGAATTTCAACAACAAAATACTAAAAAAGTATCTAGTTATTCTGAATTTAAATCACAAATTACAAGTGGTGCTTTTATTGATTGTGGATGGGATGGAAGCTCCGAAACAGAATCTAAAATAAAATCTGACACGAATGCAACAATTCGTTGCATACCAATGGATCAAAATATCAATAACTTAAAATGTATTTACACTGAAAAACCTGCGAAATACCAAGTAATTTTTGCCAAAGCTTATTAATGATTTATGAAACCGAAGCATTAATTTTAAATAGATATCCATATGGAGATACAAGTATTATATGTAATTTATTTACTCGAGATTACGGTCGTTTAAGTGTTATTTCTAAAGGTGCACGTAAATTAAAAAATATTAATAGTGCAATTTTAAGGCCTCTCCAATTCATTGATTTAAATTATTATTACCGACCTAAAAGAAATATTCAGTTATTAAAAGAAGCAACTATCAACAAACATTTTTTTCAAACGCATAATAGCTATAAAAAAATAGTTTCTAGTTATCAAGTAATTGATATAATGAATCAAATTTGTAAAATTGAAAACCCAAACGAAATTATTTTTAGATTAGTTAAGAGAATAATGAAAAAGATAAACTTATGTGAAAATGATAAAATTATATTGTACAAAATCTTTTTTAAACTTCAATTATTCAAATATATTGGTTATCAACCGATGATTGAATCATGTGAGATTTGTAATAATAAATTAGAGAATGTATTATTTGACTGGGGTATTGGTCAACTGATATGTACTAAATGTAAAACTAAAAATTCTAATATTAATTTTTCTTCTAAACATTTAAAAATAATAAAATATTTTTCTAATACACATATTGATAATATTGATCAATTAGATGTAAAAGATGAAAAATATCTTCATGAAATTGATAAATATTTACTATATTTTTTATCATTTCATATAATTAATGTAAAATATTTAAAGTCTATAAATTTTCAAATATGAGTAATTTAGATTTATTTGATCCCAATAATTACGAATTTAATTCTGATAGTAAAATAGGTATTTATCTGATACATGGATTTTCTAGCACAACTTCAGAATTAAAGCAAATAGCAGATTTTTTATCTAATCAAGGCTATCATATAGTATTAAATAATTTGCCTGGCCATGGCACAACAGTTGATGATTGCAATAATACTAAATTTCAGGAATGGTTAGATGTTTCTAAAGTCGAATTTGCAAAATTATGTTCCAAATCTGATAAGGTTTTCATCATAGGTCATAGTATGGGAGGAGTAGTTGCATTACATTTAGCAACTATGTTTCCTATCACAGGCTTAATTGTTGGAGGCGTTGTACTTAAGTTTAAACAATTTTATTTTACAAATTACATCAATAGATTTTTATCTAAAATAATTAAACATAGAGAAAAAAAATTAACGTTTGAAAAGTCTATGCGAGATTCTATCATTTTTTATGGTTATAAGTCCTATCCTTTGGTTGCTTTAGAGCAATTTAGAAAAATGAATCTTTTTGTGAAGAAGGATTTACATAAAGTAAATAGTCCAACCTTGATTATCCATTCAAAGAATGATCAAGTATCAATAAAAGAAAATGTAGATATTATTAAACAATCCATCAGTTCTCAAAATATTGATTTTTTCGAAATGAAATATGCACCTCATAGTTTATTTAGAATCAATGAAGAAAGTGACTTGCTATATAAAGCTTGTTCAGAATTTATAAAAAAAAATATTTAGAATTTTATTTTTAGAAAATAGCCTGTATATTTTCTAATATTGAGTACGTAATCATCCTCAAATAATAAATATTGTCCTTTAATGCCGCAAAGCTTTAAATCAATCAGTGGATTTTTATCAAGATTTAATGACCTTATTTTTTGAGGACTACTAATTTTTGGATAGCTTAATGAAGTAATGTTATCATCCTCCGTAACAAAATCTTGATATTTTGATGGTAAAATTTTCTTTAATTTATTTTTTTCAATTAATAAATCTAAGTTGGGATATTCACCTGTTAGCATTCTACGCCAATATGTTCTATCAGAAATATGAGTACTTAATTCTTTCTCTATCATACCTGCTAAATATCTGTTAGGAGTTTTAGCAAATATAAGAGCGTGATGAGCCCCTTGGTCAATCCATCTTGTAGGAATTTGTGTATGTCTTGTAACTCCTACTTTGAGATTACTAGTAAGAGATAAATAAACATATTGGTCTGATAAACAATATTTTTTAGACCATTCCATATCCCTTGATTCTCCTTCGTGAGCCTTGCATAATTCAGGCTTTAATATACACTCTGATGTTTGTGGTAATCTAATAAAGCAGGGATAGCAATAACCCTGCATAAAGGTTTTTTTAATTTTTTGTCCACAAGCAACACACTCAATTTTTCCATCAAATGAAATAAATAGTTTTTTCCCAATTACATTATTTAAAGGTATTTTATTTTTTTTACCAATTGGTAAGCTATACTGAATTATCTGTTTCAAATCAGATTCTAATTTTGATATTTGACCGTAATATTCTTGCATTATTTAATATAAATATTAAATAATAATATAACTTGTATAATAGGATATTAATATTTGTAAGTTTAAAAAGTATTAAATTATAAATTATTTTAAGGATAATATATTTTTATGAGTAACAAAAATTTAATCATTGTTGAATCACCATCTAAAATTAAAACATTAAAAAAATTTTTAGATAAAAACTATCAAATTGAGGCTTCTGTAGGACATATTAGAGATTTGCCATCATCAAAACTTGGGATTGATCTTGATAATAATTTTAATCCGACGTATGTTGTTTCAGACAGAAGTAAAAAAGTTGTAAAAAATTTAAAATCAGTTCTTAAAAGTGTTGATGCTATTTATATTGCTACTGACCCAGATAGAGAAGGTGAAGCTATTGCGTGGCATTTGATTGATACACTCAAACCCAAAGTTCCAATTAGACGAATGGTTTTTAATGAAATTACTAAAAGTGCGATTTTAGACTCATTAAATAATATAAGAGAAATTGATTTAAATCTTGTTAATGCTCAGGAGTGTAGACGTTTTTTAGATAGATTATTTGGGTTTTTAGTTTCTAAAGAATTATGGTTTAATGTTAAAAGTGGTTTATCTGCAGGAAGGGTACAAAGTCCTGCAGTAAAAATTTTAGTTGATAGAGAAAAAAAGAGAGCAAAATTTATAAAAAATGAATATTGGAGTATTGAAGGTAATTTTAAATCTAAAAACGGCAAAATTTATGCTAAATTAATTTCCATTGATAATCAAAAAGTTGCTAATGGCCAATCATTTAATAGAGAAACTGGAGAAATATCTTCTAAAAATAATATTCTTATTGATGAGCAAAATGCACAGTCATTAATTCAATCTTTAAAAGATAAAAATTGGGAAGTTACTGATATTCAGAAAAAACCAAGAACCCAAAATCCTTATCCCCCTTTTATAACATCTACTTTACAGCAAGAGGGTATAAGAAAATTACGAATGAATTCAACTCAAATTATGCGCGTTGCTCAGGGTTTATATGAAAATGGATATATTACATATATGCGTACAGATTCAATTCATTTATCTCATGAGGCCCTAAATGCATCAAGATCAGTAATAGAAAAAAAATACGGACTAGAATATCTACCAAAGTCACCAAGAATTTATAAGGGGAAAACTAAAAATGCACAAGAGGCTCATGAAGCTATCAGACCAGCAGGTTCTTCATTTCAAGATCCTTCAAGTGTAAAATCAAAATTGAGTAATATTGAGTATAAGGTATATGAGTTAATTTGGAAAAGAACTGTTGCCTCGCAGATGAATCCAGCTAAAATTGAACAAACTAAATTACAAATTAAAAGTGATAAGTATATTTTTTCAGCTAATGGCAAAACTATTGTATTCCCAGGTTTTTTAAGAGCATATGTTGAGGGATCAGATGATCCAAATGAAAAATTAGATGATATGGAAAATACGCTCCCTATAGTTAAAAAAGGTGATCCATTAACTTGGAATGATATTGTACCCAAACAACATTTTACAAAACCAATTGCTCGTTTTACAGAGGCATCATTAGTAAAAGAATTAGAATCTTTGGGTATTGGAAGACCCTCTACTTACGCTTCTATAATGAAGCGTATTCAAGATAAAGGATATGTAAATAATACCAAGGGTGCTTTAATACCAACTTTTACAGGTTATGCTATAGTCCAGTTTTTAGAAAAAAACTTTAATGATTTAGTTAATTTACAATATACTTCGAAAATGGAAGATGATTTAGATACAATTGCGCTTGGCGGAATGACAAAAGAGAACTATTTAAATAATTTTTATTTTAGTAATAATGGTTCAGTCGGCTTATCAGATAAACTAGAAAAAGAGTATGATAAAGCTGCCGAGAGAAATATTATGACTATTAAAGACGATAAAAAAACATCGAATATAAAAATTGGTAGATATGGTATTTATGCAGAACTTGGTGAAGAAAGAGTTACAATTGATAACGATACGATTCCAAGTGAATTAAATATTGAATTAATAGAAGAAATGTTGAAGAATAAAAATTCTGAACCTGAAGTTTTATCAATAGACAAAGAATCTGGTGAAAATATTGAATTTAAAAAAGGGAGATATGGTCCTTATTTAAAATGTGGGGAAAAAATGAAATCTTTACCTCCAGGGATTAATGAAGATAATATAAATGCGGATATAGCTGAACAAATTATTTCTTTACCTTCAGAAATTGGTATTCATCCTGAAAACAATAAACCAATTGTAAAAGATATTGGTAGATATGGTCCATATTTAAAAAATAATGGTAAAAATAAAAAGGTTTCAGTTCCTGATGACATTCTAACTATTACAGTTGAACGTGCTGTAGAAATTTTTGCTGCTACTGGTAAACAAAATTCTGTGATTAAAGAACTTGGAGAACATAATGGCAATCAGCTTGTAATTAAAGATGGAAGATATGGTATTTATATTACAGATGGTAAAGTAAATGCTACCTTACCAAAAGATTTAGATTACAAATCCGTAGATTTAAAGCAAGCTATAGAATTAATCAATAATAAAAAAGCAAAGAAGAAATAATCCATGGCTACAATTAAAGAAAATGCAAAAATTTTAGAAATTTTAACTTCTTTATCCAAACAAAGAGGTTTTGTTTTTCAAAGTAGTGAAATATATGGAGGACTTGGATCAACTTGGGACTATGGTCCATTAGGTGTAGAACTCAAGAGAAATGTGAAAAATTTATGGTGGGATAATATGATTACTTCTAGAAGTAATGTTATAGGAATGGATGCCTCTATTTTAATGCATCCAAAAGTATGGGAAGCAAGTGGACATGTTGAGAATTTTCATGACCCATTAGTTGATAATAAAATTTCTAAAAAAAGATATAGGTTGGACCATTTACTTGAAGAACAATCAGAAGAAGTAATAACTAATCTTTTAAAGAAATTAAATTTAAAAAAATCTGCAGATTCTGAATCTACAATTCAATCAATAGTATCGCAATTATTAAGTGATGAAGCATCAAGTGGAACTTTTATAATTGATTCTGGTGTTATAGATCCTCATACTAAAGAAGTAGGAGAATGGACAAATACAAGACAATTTAATTTAATGTTTAAAACACATATAGGCCCAGTTTCAGATTCATCATCAATTGCTTACTTACGACCAGAAACGGCTCAAGGAATTTTTGTGAACTATTTAAATGTTCAATCTACTTCTAGGCAGAAATTACCCTTTGGTATTGGTCAAATAGGGAAGGCTTTTCGTAATGAAATTACTACTGGAAATTTTATTTTCAGAACAAGAGAATTTGAACAAATGGAAATGGAATTTTTCTGTCACCCGAATGAAACAAGTAAGTGGTTAGATTTTTGGAAACAGGAAAGATTAGAATGGTTTAAGTCTCTAGGAATTAATGAGGATAAGTTGCGTTTGAGAGCTCATGGTGAAGATGAAATGGCACATTATTCTTCGGCTTGTTATGATATTGAATATAAATTTGATTTTGGTTGGTCTGAGCTTGAAGGTATTGCAGATCGGGGTACATATGATTTAGATCAACATATGAAGCATAGTAATAAGAAATTAACATATTTTGATCAGGTCAATAATACCCATTTTGTACCAGCAGTTGTTGAAGCTTCAGCTGGTATTGACCGTGCAATGCTGACTATTCTAGCAGATGCATTTTGTCAAGAAGAAGTGAATGGAGAAAAACGAACAGTTATGAAATTATCTCCAAAAATTGCTCCAATTAAAGTGGCAGTTTTTCCACTCATGAATAAATTGGATATGCCAGATTTTGCTGATAAAATAACACATGATTTAAGGAAAAACAATATCGCATCATTTTATGATCAGGGTGGCTCTATAGGTAAAAGATATAGAAGACAAGATGAAGCAGGTACTCCATTTGGTATTACTGTAGATCATGATACCATAGAAGACAATACAGTTACATTAAGATACAGAGACACAATGAAACAAGAGCGGATTCCGGCTGACAAAATTGTAAAAGTATTAAAGTCAGAAATATAATTTTTTATTATATATTATTTAGATTTACCCAGCAAGAATTTTCAAAATTATATACACTATTTTTTGTATAAATTATTTCCTTAATAATTTCAATTGATGGAATTATACTTAACCCAGAACGATTAAAGTATTTGTTTCCATCTAGGATAAATATTTTATTATTTTTTACTGCTTTTAATGTTTTCCAATCAGGATGATTAAGTAATGGATTTAATTCTGATAAAGTTTTTTTAATATCAAATCCACATGGTGAAATTAATATGAAGTCCGGATTATTCTGTTTGATTTTTTCAAAACCTATGGTAGTAGAATGTTCTCCAATATTTCCAAAAATAGATTTTGCCCCAGCATATTCAATTATTTCTGGAATCCAATTTCCTCCGTAAAATATTGGTTCAATCCATTCAATAAATGCTACATTATATTTTTTAGTTAATTTTAGATTCTGATTTTTATAGCTTCTTAATTTATTTTTAATATTGTTTATAATTATATGTGCATTATTTTCACAGTTTAATTCTTTGCCAATATTATAAATACCACTAATCATTTCATCAATAGTATTTGGTGAAAATCTTATTATCTTACAATTTTTATTTATTATATCTTGAAAGAATATTTCTAAATCTTCTGGGCTTATAGCGCAAACATTGCAATGATCTTGTAAAAAAATAAAATCGGGTTTTAAAGATTTTAATAACTCATTATTGATATTATAAATAGATAAATTATTTGATAAAGCATTCATTACTGAAGAATCAATTTCTTTTGAACTTGCTTTAATATCAATATTTGGAGAGGAAACTATTGGTAAATTTAAAATTTCTTTAGGATTATCACATTCATGAGATATGCCAACTAAATTATTTTTTAATCCTAGCTCACATATGATTTCAGTTGTACTAGCTAATAATGAAACAATGTTTCCTGAAAAATTAACGTTTTGTAAAATATCTTTTGTATTCAATTTTTTCCTTAAATAAAAAAAGGGCCTTCCATGAAGGCCCTTTTTATTATAGAATGGGTTTAGAGTAATCCATTCTAAATTGACTTGAAGCTCTAATTAAATTACCTCTGTAATAATTAAAAAGACTCTCCAGAGGTACAATGTTGGCTTCGTTTGTCGATATCCAATTGATTACCTCCTTTCATTAATTATTAATAAAAACTCATTTAAATTTAATACATTTTTTGTTGAAAATTATATTAATATTTACCTTTTTTTAGCGGGTAGTAAGCAAGCCTACAATCTATCATCCCATTTTTTAAAATAAATTTTCTTTTAGTCCGTAAACCTATCGATTTTAATAATTGTAGATTGCCTGTAAAAATATAACTTTCAAAACCTTGAAAATGATTTTTTAGGTGGTCTCCTATTTGTTTATATAAATTTTTTAGTTTTTCAATTTCACCTATCCTAAATCCATACGGCGGATTACATAAAAATAATCCTTTATCTTCTTTAGGTATTACATCAATAAAGTTTTTAGTGTTAAATGAAATTTTATTTTTTAAATCCAGTTTTTCAAGTGATTTTATTGCAAGATTAATATTTTGATTTATTATATCAGAACCATATAATTTAATGGGACTATTTTTAATCTTACTATTTTCTTCACTTAAAACTTTTAACCATAGATTAGAATCATAATTTTTCCAATTCATAAAACCATAAAAATCTCTTACAATCCTAGGTGGAATATTAAGTGTACTCATCATCGCTTCAATTAAAAAAGTACCTGAACCACAAAAAGGGTCATATATAGGATCTTGTTTATTCCAATTTGTTAATTGTAAAATTCCTGCAGCTAGAGATTCATTAAGAGCAGCTTTATGTATTTTAGATCTATATCCTCTCATAAATAACGGCCACCCCGAACTATTTAAAAATATTTTTAATGTTTTATCTTTTATAAATAGGTAAATATAAAAATCAGGTTTTCTTTTATCAATTGAAGGTCTATTATTAGTCTTTTTTCTAATATTATCAACAATAGCATCTTTACATTTCATTGTACAGAAGATTTGATTATCAAATATTTTAGAATTAATTTTAGTTTTTATTATAAAAGAATGATTATGATTTAAAATATTGGTCCAGTTATAATCTAAAACTTTTTTATAAAGCTCATTATAATTATTAATTTTACAACTAAAGAGTTCAAGATGAAGATTCATTGCGACTCTGCTTTTATAATTTATTCTGTAGATATCTTCAAGAGATCCGCTTAAAGTAATACCTCCACTATCAATTTTAATTTTTTGATTTATATAGCTTGAAGTTTCATTAAAGAGAACTTGTTCAAGTCCTCTAGGACACGTTAAATAAAGTCTATACATTGTAGTTTATCAAATAAAATTAACGAAAAGAAACTTGGTTAATTCTATGATTCAATTCTTTTTGATTTAATTTTAATAATTGTTCTAACCCAAACCCAGAAACGGTATAGGAAGCGACAGCACTACCATGTACGACTGCCTCTACAGGATTATCTAAACCATATTTAGCAATATAGCCAATGACTCCTCCTGCAAAACTATCTCCTGCGCCAGTAGGATCATATACCTCTGTATTTGGGACCACAGAAACATAATGTTTCTTATCTTTGAATGCAAGAAGTGAGCCTTTTCCACCCATTTTGATAATAACTATTTTGGGTCCCAGTGATAGAAATTTTTCTGAAATTTTTTCTAAATTTATTTCCCCTGTTAATTGCCTAGCTTCTTCATCATTTAGCATAAAAATATTTACTTTAGAAATTAACTCCCAAACTTGTTTTGGAAATAAATCAATCCACAGATTCATAGAATCAGCTGCTATAATTGCAGGATTCTTTACTTTTTTTATTACATCTAATTGCAAAGAAGGTTGAATGTTGCCTAAATATAAAATTGGATTTTTTAAACTTATATTAATTTTTGGTTTAAAATGTTCAAAAACACCGAGATTAGTAAATAATGTGTCACGTTGAGAATAATCACTATTATACTTTCCGCCCCAGCTAAATGTTGGTCCATCGGCAATCTCTACACATTCAGTATTAATATTATATTCTTTAAACAGAGACCACGATTTATTATCAAAATCTTTTCCAACAACTCCAATAATAGAAGTTTTAGCATAATGTGATGCAGCTACACTAAAATATGTGCATGATCCGCCTAAAATACGCTCTCTATTCCCTTTAGGTGTATCTAATGAGTCGTATGCTATAGATCCAACAGCTAATATTTGTTTTAAATCTTTCATCTATGTAATATATATTCTATAACGAATAATTATAATGATAAGTTAATCCTTTATTGGTAAAAAAAATATTAATTATGAAAAAACTAATATTCTGTTCATCATGTGGTCAAGAAAATACTTTTGGATTTATTGATGGTTCAAATAGATATCATTGTGAGTCATGCTTGACGATTCATTACCAAAATCCGAAGCCAACAGCCACTCTCATTTGTCCTCGTGATGATGAAATTTTATTAGTCCAAAGAGCTTTTGATCCAGGTAGAGGTGAATGGGGCTTACCAGGAGGTTTTTTAGAGCTTGGTGAAACTTTAAATCAAGGTGCAATAAGAGAATTAAAAGAAGAAACTAATTTAGATGGTAGCGTTAAAGAAATACTTGGTACTTGTTCTCATTTTAATTCAGTATTTGGAGATATACTCTTGATAGGTTTACAATGTGAAATTGATAGTTGGGATAATTTAAAAGCAGGTGATGATGCAATGAGTGCAGAATTTTTTTCAATTGAAAATTGTCCACCTTTAGCATTTGAATGTCATCAAAAAATTTTTAAAATATATAAGGATAAATTCTACAAAAAATGAAATTACTAGTATTACACGGACCCAACATGAACCTTTACGGCATTAGATCTTCCAATGAAGGGAAGAATATTACATTAGATAAAATAAACCGTTATATTCGTCAATATATCCGAGATAAGAATGTAGATATTAAAATTATTCAAACGCATAATGAATCTAAAATAGTTTCATATTTACATTCTAATAGAAATAAATTTGATGGAATGATTTTTACTCCAGGTGTATGGTGTAATTCTGCATATGTTTTAAAAGATACTTTAGAGGTTATTAAATTACCATTTGTTATGATACATTTGTCTGAAAATCAGAAAAGTAATTTATTTGATTCTGAAAATAGCTTTTATAATGATGAAATTTTTTTAAGTTTTAAACAGTCGATAGATTATTATGTTTCCAAGTAAATATTCAATTGCATATCCATTATTTTTAATTGGCATAGTCTTAATCGTTAGTGGGTTAAGATGGTTAATTAATCCTGAACCCTGGCTATTAGATGAAGTCGCTAACGTTGAGAGACTTGGTATGAGCTTTGATCAATTATTTGAACCAGAAATTAATAAAACATTACCTGGGTATTTAGTACAGATTTATCGTTTCTTTGGATTTTGGGTTTTAATAGTTGGACTACTTATATCTAGTATTTCTAATGCATCAATGATGAAACATGATATTATTGTATCTAGACTTATTAAAATTGTAGGTTTTATGATATTTTTTGGATTGTATTTGAGCTACACTTTTATTCCCAGCTCTCACTTTTTATATTTAATCTGGGGCGCATTATTATTGTACGTTATTAGTTTATTTTCTTATATCAAAATTAAACACAGTCAAAGATGAACAATCATCCTATAATTCAAGATTTTTATTTTCAGCATCAAGTTAAAACTAGATGGAGAGATTTAGATTCATTCAGGCATGTGAATAATGCAGTTTTTTTATCTTATATTGAAGATGCTAGATATGAATTAATTAGAAGGTGGAATTTAGACTATGAATCCAAATCGATCATTGCAGCATCAATTAAAATTGATTATTTAAAGCAAGTAATACATCCTTCAGATTTAATTATTGGACAAAGAGTTATCAGAATAGGTAATACAAGTTTTGATATAGAAGCGGTGGTCTTTGAAAAAAATGAAAATGTAGCTGTATGTAAATCTTTAGTTACTTGTGTCGCTTTTGATTTCAAATCAAATAAACCAGTTAAAGTACATTCAGAAATTATAGAAGACTATAAAAAATAATTATTAATTTTAAATAGAAAGTATAATATGGATACACTAAGTCATGCACTATGGGGAAAAGGATTATTTGGTTATAGAAAATATACTAAATTCGCCATTTTTTTTGGTCTGCTCCCTGATCTTTTTTCGTTTGGTATATATTTTTTATTTAATTTATTAACTGGCCCTTTTAATTATAAAATGGGTAAGCCTGAATTGTCTGAGCTGCCACTTTGGGTTTTTACCTTATATGATTTTTCACACAGTTTGGTTATCGCGATTATTTTTATTTTAATTGCATTCAAAATCAATAAAGATTTTTGTTTCCCAATGCTTGCTTGGCCTTTTCATATAATATTAGATTTTTTTACACACAGCATAAAGTTTTTCCCAACACCTATACTTTGGCCTATTTCTGATTATCGTTTTGATGGTATTCCGTGGTCCAATCCATATATTTTTTTTGGCAACTATATTTGTATAATAATATTATTTATATATCGATTTAAAAAATCTCGTTAATTATCATTGATTGAAATTTTTTTTCTTAAAGTTTTTTTTAAAGATTGTATCTTCTTATTTGATAATCTTTTTTCAATTGACTTTTTACTTGGTTTGGTTTTGATTCGTTTAGGTTTGATATAATTATTTTTTTCTAATTTTTTTCTTAATCTTTTAATACAAATGATTTTATTTAGATGTTGACTTCTTTCTTTTTGACAGGAAACACGAAATCCTGATCGAATATGAACCAGCCTCACTGCTGACTCAGTTTTATTAGCATGCTGACCTCCCTTGCCACTTGACCTAAAAGTCTCTACTTTACATTCAGCAAGTAAGTCTTTATTAGATCTAGGAATGCGAATAAAATTCAATCTAGATATTAGAATTAAATTTAGTTAATTCTTTTACTCCTTCAAGGTAACTGTATTTACCTTTTCCAGAAATTTGTTGAATACATACGCTTTTGATTACAGATTTTTTTCGAAAGGATTCTCTTTTATTGATGTCTGTAAGGTGAACTTCAACAGCAGGAATATTAACTGATTTCAGAGCATCCATAATAGCATATGAATAGTGTGATAGAGCACCTGCATTAATGATTATGCCTTGTGCCCAGTGCCTTTCATCATGTAGGCAATCAATAATTCCTCCTTCATAGTTGCTTTGATAAAATTTGAAATTATTATTTGAAATTTCAGGAGAATTTTCAAGCCATTTCATTAGTTCGTCAAGTGATTCTTTGCCGTATAGACTAGGTTCTCTCTCTCCTAATAAATTTAAATTTGGACCATTAATTACTAGTATATTCATAATATGTCTAAAGCCTCTTCGATTAATTTTTTGTTAAAGTTAGGTTTTATAATTGCATTACCTAATTTATCTAATAGAATAAAATTTAATTGACCACCAATATTTTTTTTATCATTTTCCATATGAATCATTATTTCATTTTTGTTGATTGAATCAAGCTTTGGGAGGTTAAATATTTTCCAAATATTTTTGATTCTTTTTTTTTCTTCTTTATTTAAATCTGATAGATGAGTTGCAACTTTCATTCCATATAATATTGCTCTGCCATGTGACAATTTAAAATCATAATAGCTTTCTAAAGCATGTCCAACAGTATGACCAAAATTTAATATATTTCTTATACCTTTATCATAATGATCTTTATTAACAATTGTTAATTTGTTTTTTATGCATTTATCTATAAGTTCCTTAAAAATATCTAAATCTAAATTTGGGAAATATTTTATTACTTTAGATTCTATAAAATTGAATAGCTTAACATCCAATATTAGACTATATTTTAAAATTTCAGCCATTCCATTTAACCTTTCATTATCATCTAAAGTTTGTATAAAATGTAATCCTATAATTATTTCATTAGAATCTTTGAATGTTCCTAATAAATTTCTCGTATCTAAAAAATTTAAAGCAGTTTTACCACCTATAGCAGCATCAACCATAGCAAGCAAAGATGTTGGTATCATTATTAAATCTATACCTCGCATATAAGTTGAGGCAATAAAGCCAGCAAAATCACATATAGTTCCACCTCCAACAGCTATAATACATGACTTTTTATTACAATTATTTTCATTGAGAAAAGTTATTGCATCTATATATTGTGGAATTGATTTACAGCTTTCGCCATCCTTGCAAATGAAAATTAGATCTGATAAATCATTGATAAATGAGTGATGAGAAATAATTTTTGAATTTGATAAAATAAAAATTTTATCATATTTTTTTTCGATAGATTTAATCGTACTGATTATTTCAGATTCTGTATTTTTATAATTAACTTTCATTTAATATTGATAAAATCTCCATACTTATATTTTCTATCGTTTTATTATCAGTAATTATGGTATGAGTTGCACATTCTTTATACATTTTTTTTCTTTTTAACCAAATTGTTTGTAAATCTTGTTCTAAATTGTTTTTTTCAATTAAAGGTCTCATGGACTTATCGTCATTTTTAATTCTACTTTTGGATGTTAAAGCTGAACATTGAAATAGAAAAGTATTTTTTGAGTTCTTAAATATCGATCTATTTTTTTCATTTAAAATTGAACCACCTCCCATTGAAAAAATACACTGCTTGCCATTTAAATTTTTTTCTAAACATTCTTTTTCTAAAATACGAAATTTTTTTTCTCCATAATTTTTAAATATCTTTTCTGTAGTCATTTTGAGCTTTTCAATTATATAGCTGTCAGAATCAATAATTGGAATGTTCAATTGTTTTGATAAAAATTTTCCTACGCTTGTTTTGCCTGAACCCATCATGCCTATTAGAAATATATGTTCGTTATTTTTTTGCATCTAAAACTTTGCAGATTGAAAGTGATGTAATAGCTCTTTAAAACTATCTCCACCAAACTTATCTAAAATTGTATCTGCAATTACAATGCAGGTCATACTTTCAGCAACTATGGCTGCAGCTGGCACTGCACAAGAATCAGTACGTTCTTTGTGAGCTAGTTTTGATTCT
>CETL01012681.1_pt1 | contig 39290 bp, 32 predicted proteins | sample 356371 | NCBI WGS metagenome assembly CETL01 (sample SAMEA2622518, study PRJEB7988) | marine metagenome | biome: marine biome (ENVO:00000447); feature: surface water layer (ENVO:00002042); material: "saline water (ENVO:00002010), including plankton (ENVO:xxxxxxxx)" | depth 5 m | reverse complement strand
TGCTAAAATTCAGACACCTTTTGCTACCATTGTTGCATAACAAATGCGTTGCTGAAATGGCGAATCTTAAACACATTTTGAGGCATCATGGATGCTCGGACTTTGGGCCTGATAAAATTATGGTGTTTACTCTGGCTTTCTAGCTTTGAATCTGCTTGACATTCCTGGGAATAATAGTCTGGCTTTAACGTCATTATATCCTATCTCTTTCATAACATTCTTGTAATAAGAGTGGGTTCCGTAATGCGTGTAAGTTCTTGCTAACCATTTCCAGGGGTGATTCGGATTTCTTGTCACAATCCTTGCAACCCATTGTACAAAAGTGCCCATATACAACCTGCCTACAATACCATGCAACCAATTTGCCTTTCCAGCATCACAAATTACCAGCTGACCTCCAGGTTTGAGGACTCTAAAAATTTCAGTTAGTCCTTGTTTTTTGTCTTTGAAGTCTCTAAATGAAAATAAGCAGAATACCCGGTCAAAAGTGTCATTTGGAAGTGGTATCTCTTCAGCTATTGCCTCAACATATGCTGCTGGTTTTTCTCCCCTGGATTTTCTTGCTTTGTTAACTCTTTTTTTACATACCTTCAACATTTCTGCACTAGGGTCTAAACAGGTAAGATCGACATCTTCTAGGTCAACTGCGAAAGACCCTGGGCCACATCCAACTTCCAATACTTTCATTCCAGGCTTAGCATGACTTCTAACATGTTTCCTCATACCCTTGTCGAATCCAAGAGTCATAATTTTGTTGACTTTATCATAAACAGGAATTGTTGCTTCGAGTTGCCTCTCTAACTCAGTCCATGCCTCCTCATCAATGCCTGATGGGTCGAATCCTTGGGTTGCAGAGCGGTCTGGCATAGTCGACCCTTGTGCATTTTGGTTTTGACAATTTGGTCCTATTGAGAATACAACAAGATTTTAATGTTATTTTTTCAGACCACATTGGTTATCAACCGGGTGCATTTCGGATGAATACCTAGGGGTGAATACATGGGTCTTCCAGAAGTACTTCAAAGTATAAAAAACGCTGAAGAATCCGCCGACGCCAAAATTGCAGCGTCAAAAGAGGAAGCAGCCAAGTTAGTATCTGAAGCAAGGAAAGAAGCCTTGGAACTTATCCAAAAAGCACAGGATGATTCAGTTAGTTCTACGGTAGCTACTTTAGACTCAGCACGAGAAAAGGCGGGTAAAGAAGCTAGCACAGTTCATGCAGAAGGTGCTAAGGCTGTTGAAGAGGTGCAGAATTCAGCAGGTGATCGACGAAAAGCAGCCGTAAAGATAGTCATAGACTCCCTAATGTCAAACTGAGGAATAATCATGTTCAGCTCGGTTAAAATGTCAAAACTGACAATGGCTGGGTCTATCGACAATTTGGACAACTTGCTGAGAAAATGTGCAGACTTAGGCCACATTCACATCAAGCACTATTCAGACGAGGTTGAGGGTATAACTGTTGGAACACCACACCCTGATGCGGACGAAATATCCACCATGCTGGCCAAAGTTAGGTCAGTTACAACTTCGATAAAATGTTCAAACAAAGAAGGTCCTATTGGAATGAAAAATGTTCAAAAGGCTCTCAATGATAATTTTTCAGAGGATTTAGATTTTATTTTAAACACCATTACTCAAAAGGCGAATGCTAAAACAGAGATTAGTAAAATGCAAGAAAGAATCGATATACTTTCATCCATTAGTGCACTAGATATACCCCTTGAGCTTATGACAGGTGTAAAATCTGTTGAGGTTTATTTGGGGACGTCCGCCAAAGCTAGCAAAGTTTCTAAAATATTTTCAGAATTGATTGATAGAGTTGAACTTCATGTATCTGGGAACGTCATTGCAGTAGCTTGTCAGGGTAAAGATGCTGCTGAAGTCCAAATGGCATTTGGAGAACTGGGTGCGAAATCTGTACAAATTCCAACGGGAGAAGGAAAGCCAAGTGATCTCTTATCTGGTGCACTTGCAAAGCTCAAGAAACACGAGGATTCAATAGTTGAATTCGATGATTTAATCGATTCTTGGGCTAGTAAAAATGGACGAATACTATTGGCGGTTGAGGAGCATCTCGAACGTGAATCAGACATACTAACAGGACACACTTTGTGTGCAACTAGTGCCCACGCTTACGCATTAGAAGCCTGGCTCCCGAGTGAAGAGGCCGACAAAACCAGGAGCATTCTTTCTAAATTTTCCTCGCACATCAAAATTGAACAGTTTACTGAAGACCACGGACATGGTCATGACGACCATGATCATCACAATACAGAGTTCCCACCTATTGAGTATGACACAATCGGAGCAACAAGACATGCATCAGCCCTTACAAATTTAGTTGGCAGACCAAAATATGGTTCATTTGATCCAACGAGTATGATTGCATTTACTTTCCCTATTTTCTACGGCTTGATATTAGGCGATGCAGGGTATGGTCTAATGATTATGTTACTGGCTCTGTTGATAAAGTCAAAAATAGGTCACGACCCAATGGGTAAGGTAGCATCTAGAATCTTAATGAACATGGGAATTGCGACATTCATTGTTGGTGTCTTGACAGCTGAAGCATTTGGTTTCGTTATTGAAAAATGGGGTGCTTTCGTCTGGTTGTATGAACCGATGTATTACTCTACAAAGTATATTATACCGAAATCAATATTTGGTGATTTATTCGGATTGACTCATACTTATCTGCCATTCCACAGAGCAGCTGGTGCCTTACAAGATTATATTCTGCTATCTATTTACCTAGGATGTGCACATCTTCTTTTCGGCTTCTTGATTGGTTTCTACAATGTGTTCAAAGCACACGGAATTGTGGCTGCATTCTTCGAGAAAGGTTCTTGGTTGCTCATTCTAATTGGTGGCTCAGCACACATTCTACGCTTCCTGACCGATGACTCATATGGAACATTTGAAGCATCATCTTGGTCGATAATGGTCATTGTTGGCGTTTTGTGTTTGATATATGGTCTTGCGGTCTACGAAAATTTCGGCTGGCTAGGCGGCATAATAATGGGGCCAATCGAAACATTTGGTCTTCTTGCAAACACGCTATCTTATCTGCGAATAATGGCAGTAGGAGTGGCGGGTGTAAAAATCGCAGAAATTGGTAATGAGATGGGATTCCACAGCATGGCCGATGCAATTTCATCTGGCGAAATTTTCTCTGCGGTTCTTTTCTTCTTCCTTTGGATTGGTGTTCAGGTTTTCGCCCTTGCGCTAGGTCTATTGTCTCCAAGTATTCACGCTATCCGTCTACACTTCGTTGAGTGGATGGGCAAGTTTTACGATGGCTCCGGTGAGGCGTTTTCACCAATTGGAGGCCGTCCCCTTCATGTGGAGGGTCACACATCATAGTCCAAATGGACAAAACAGGAGGTAAAAATATGAAGAAAAAAAGTATGAAATTGAGCCTGAGACTATTGCTTGTTCTCATGAGCATCACAATGATTGCACAAAGCGTTCTTGCGGTTAACACCACTGAAGCTGGCGAGTACGATGATTGGGGTAAGTATATGGGCGCAGGAATTGCATTGGGTCTAGCAGCAATTGGTGCTGGAGTTTCGCAAGCTAGTATTGGTAGCGCGGCTGTCGGTATGCTTGCTGAAGACGGATCCAAGTTCGGACCTGCTCTGATTTTCACAGCTTTGCCAGAATCTATCGTTATTCTAGGTGCCCTACCACTGTTCCTATGAGCAGTTAAGGCTGCCTCCGAGATGAAATCTCGGTGTGGAGCCGGAGGTGAATAAATGACGCTAGAACAACTCGCAAAGGATATTTCCGCCTCAGCAGAAGCGGAAGCTAAGGCTACCATAAAGGCAGCTAAAGATGAAGCGAAAGCCATTGTTGATGAGGCAAAAAGTCGTGCAGCATCCATTGAAGAAGAAGCCTCGACAAAAGCGAGCAAGGAAGCAGATCAAATTGCAAGAGAAATGGTCGCATCCGCTCGTCAAGCCAATCAAAAAGAAATCCTTGTCGCCCGCCGTGCTGAACTAGACGCAACTCTAGAAAGCGCAAGAGCTCAGTTAGGAGACGCAAGCCTTGCTGGCCGTGCTAGCCTATTGAAGAGCCTTGTTAAGAAAGCAGGAGCGCTTAGCAAAGCGAAAATGGTAATGCGACCTACTAAAATCGACAGATCTGCCTTAGCAGACTCCGCAAAGAGTTACACGATGGGCGACGATGTTGATGGATTGGGAGGCTTCATCCTAGAAGCCGAAGATGGAACACTCTCGTTTGACTTAAGATTCGACACACTGTTGGAAGAAGCATGGGTAGAACAGAGAGCAGCGGTTAACGAGGCACTATTTGGATGAGAAAAGGAGTCGATTAAATGGCAATCTTCGGAAATAACACTGCATATGTAGCCGCACGTGCTAAGTCACGTAGGTCCAGTTTAATGGATAGGACAAGGTTACGTCAGTTAATCCAACAATCTCCAGACCAATTAACAGTCGCAGTCGCAGACAATGGTTATCGAGCTGAAATTGACTTGTATGCAGGTCATTTCACTGGCGGAGATTTAGTAGAAGCAGCATTGACACACAATCTGCAAGAAGAATTGTCAAACATTCTAAATTTATGTAATGGGAAAGTTAGAGAAATTGTAGAAATCTACACTAACAGATTCCAATATCAGAATGCAAAAGTGGTAATGCGCGCAGTTGACAACGAAGTGGATGTCAAAAAAGTCTCGAACTCCATTTTGCCCGAGGAGAGTGAAATCAACACTCCTTGGTTAAAGATTATAGAAGAATCGAACACAATACGGGAAGCAGTTGAGCAAATGCGTAGGCTTCCGTTTGGGAAGGCTATGCTAGCAGTAGGAGAAGAAGAAGGATTGCAGAAATACGAAGATGCTCTTGATAGGCACTACTTCAAGCGGTCGCTAAGTATGCTAAAGGGAAGCTCTCCAGAAATACGCATTTTGAAAAACCACCTCTGCGCTGAAATCGATCATCGCAACATTATCAACATACTCGAGGGACAAGCGTTTGGCCTGTCCAGCGAGGAAATCACAGATGCGCTCATTCCAGGTGGGCGTCTAATATCAGAAAGAAGTTTTTCCCAAGCTAGTAACAGCAGGGATGGTTTGTTAGATGTGCTTAGGTTATCTAGTAAATTTGACTCTGAAGGTTTCCAAAACCTACTGATTGAATCTGATGAAAAAAGAACATTAGATCCAGCCATTACTTGGTTAAAAAACCGAGAAATAACTCAAATGCAGCGGATGAGTTACCTCCATCCAATTTCAGCCTTGCCGATCATACATTATGTGTCATCAAAAGTTCAAGAGGTTGAAGATTTACGCTTCATTGTAAGAGGGAAAATGGCAGGATTAACAACCGATGTGCTGGAGGCACACGTATTATAGGGTGATATTATGGAAATTGCAGTTGTAGGCAGTCCGGAATTCACTCTAGGATTCCAGTTGGCAGGAATCAGCACTCTATACAACCCTGAAGGAGAGGAAGACACCTCCAAGGTATTCAGGGATTTACTTACAACAAAGGGCGTGGGTATTGTGGTCGTCGACTCCGCAATGCTGGCTTCCTTACCTGAGCGTCTCAAAGAGAGACTATCAGAAAGTGTTACCCCGACAGTCCTAGGTATTGGTACTGAAGAGGACACAACCCTTCGCGAAACAATTCGCAAGGCAATAGGAGTTGATTTGTGGAAGTGATTCCAACCAAACCCAAGGAGGAAGAGGAAATGAGCAATGAAGGAGTAATTTACCGAATATCAGGGCCTGTTGTAACAGCTACTGGAATGGAAGCGGGAATGTATGATGTGGTTCGTGTAGGACATGAAGGTCTGATGGGAGAGGTTATCGAACTACACGGCGATAAGGCTGTAATTCAGGTTTACGAAGATACCAGCGGAATTCGCCCGGGCGAACCAGTTCTAAACACCCGTGAGACCTTATCTGTCGCGCTAGGACCAGGTTTGCTGACCCAAATTTATGACGGTATTCAGAGACCATTAGCAACCTTAGAGGAAGTGATGGGTGTATTCATCACAAGAGGTGTTGATGCAGATGGATTTGATATGGAGAAGAAATGGAAATTTGAGGCAACCGTATCAAAAGGAGACGAAGTGGTCAGCGGACAGGTCATCGGAACGGTCCAGGAAACAGAGACCATTGTCCACAAAATCATGGTTCCCCCGGGTAAGGGTGGAGTTGTAAAATCAATCTCAACTGGAGATTTCAACGTAACAGAGGATGTTTGTGTATTAGAAGACGGGACTGCAATGCAGATGATGCAAAAATGGCCGGTAAGAACACCTCGTCCATACCAGCAGAAATACGCTCCAGATACACCACTAATTACCGGAATGAGAATCCTTGATTTCTTGTTCCCTCTTGCTAAGGGCGGTGCAGCAGGTATCCCCGGTCCATTCGGTTCCGGGAAAACTGTTACGCAGCAATCCTTAGCAAAGTATTCCGATGCTCAGATTGTTGTCTACATCGGATGTGGTGAGCGAGGAAACGAAATGACAGAAGTGTTAGACGAATTCCCTCACTTGATAGATCCTAATACTGGTAAGCCTTTGATGAATAGAACAGTTATGATTGCAAATACATCCAATATGCCAGTAGCTGCTCGTGAGGCATCTGTATACACAGGAATTACAATTGCAGAATACTTTAGGGATATGGGATACGATGTAGCATTGATGGCAGATTCAACTAGTAGATGGGCTGAAGCAATGCGTGAAATTTCTTCTCGACTTGAGGAAATGCCGGGTGAGGAAGGTTACCCAGCTTATCTATCAAGTAGAATTGCAGAATTCTATGAGCGAGCAGGTCGTGTTCAAACACTGAATGGAGATGATGGATCAGTAACTGTAATCGGTGCTGTGTCTCCTCCCGGCGGTGACATATCTGAACCGGTTTCCCAAGGAACATTGCGAATTGTAAAGGTATTTTGGGGACTTGATGCAGGTCTAGCAAGACAGAGGCATTTCCCTGCTATCAACTGGCTGGGGTCATACAGTCTCTATCCGCCTTCGCTAGATCAGTGGTTCCGCGATCACATCGCACAAGATTATCCTGAAATTAGAACATCGATTAGTGGTCTATTACAGGTAGAGGCAGAGTTACAAGAGATTGTTCAGTTAGTTGGTTCCGATGCGTTGCCGGTCGACCAGCAACTGACGTTGGAAGTAGCCCGTATGATTCGTGAGTATTTCCTGCAACAAAATGGATTCCACGAAGTGGATGCCTTCTGTTCAGTTGACCTTCATTACAAGATGGCTAAAGCAATCCTAACCTTCCAAGAATCTGCCAAGAGCGCAATGGCTGCTGGTGCAGAACTTCAGGATGTTGTAAACGTTCCAGCGAGAACGGATTTGATGCGAGGTCGCTTTGAGGCAACCTACAAAGATGACATAGATGAGTTGGTTGAAAGAATGAATAAAGAAATCGCTGATGCGGTTGAGGAGAACTAGGAGGAATAGAAATGTCTGGAAAGGAATATCGAACTATTACTGATGTAAAGGGACCTCTGGTCTTTTTGAATAAAACCGAGCCTGTAGCTTTTGGAGAAATTGTGCAATTAAGATTGAACGATGGTTCTGTAAAGAATGGACAGGTTCTTGATACCTCTGATGAACTCGTGGTTGTGCAGGTTTTCGAAGGAACAGCAGGAGTTGACTTAAACACAGGTGTCAAATTCATGGGGGACGTTTTCAAACTACCAGTTTCAGATGATTTAATCGGAAGAATTCTGGATGGCGCTGGACGACCACGTGATGGTGGTCCAGATATCGTTGCTGAAGAAAATGCAGATATTATCGGTGCAGCTATCAACCCGTATTCAAGACAAAGTCCACACGACTTTATTCAAACAGGAATCAGTGCAATCGATTGTTGTACGACCTTGGTTAGAGGACAAAAGTTGCCTATTTTTAGTGCATCTGGTCTTCCACATAACGACATCGCACTTCAAATTGCTAGACAAGCAAGACTAAAGGACTCTGAGGAGGAATTTATTGTTGTATTCTGTGCAATGGGTATTACTGCTGAAGAATTTAATTTCTTCAGAAGTGACCTTGAGAGAACAGGCGCTCTTGAAAACGCTGTTTTGTTCGTAAACCTTGCTGATGACCCTGCTGTAGAGCGAATTATTACCCCAAGGCTTGCATTAACAGCGGCTGAGTATCTAGCGTTTGAGAAAGATTACCACGTTCTTGTTATCTACACAGACATGACAAACTATTGTGATGCGCTGCGCCAGATTGGAGCAGCAAGAGAAGAGGTTCCAGGTCGTCGTGGTTATCCAGGATACATGTATACCGATTTGGCTATGCTATACGAAAGAGCAGGAATTGTGAAAGGGAAGAAGGGAAGTATTACTCAATTCCCTATTTTAACAATGCCTGGTGATGATATTACGCATCCAATTCCTGACCTTTCAGGTTATATTACTGAGGGGCAAATTGTTATTTCAAGGGAGTTGCATCAGGCTGGTATATATCCTCCAATTAACGTATTGCCATCTCTTTCGCGTCTAATGGGTTCATGTATTGGATCAGATACTACCAGAGAAGATCACAAGTCAGTATCAGATCAGATGTATGCAGCATATGCTCAAGGAAGAGAATTGAGAGGTCTGGTAGCTATTGTTGGTGAAGATGCTCTTAACGAGCGTGATAAGCAATTACTCGATTTCTCTGGTGTCTTCGAGGATAAATTCCTTAGACAATCACGAGACGAAGACCGCTCTATAGATGAAACGCTTGATTTGTGCTGGACTTTAATGTCTGAAATTGACACAAAATATCTAGTTCGTTTGGACCAAAAATGGATCGAGAAATACCATCCAGATAACCGTAATTAGACACTTTTATCGATTAGGGGGGAAACGAAATGGCTCTGGATATCAAACCAACCCGAAGCGAATTAATCAACCTAAAACGTAGAATAAAGCAGACAAAAAACGGGTACAAACTACTCAAGATGAAGCGCGATGGTTTATTCCATGAATTCCGAACCTTGCTTTCTGACATGATCAAAGCAAAGAAAGAGTTGACAGAATCCTATGTATTGGCCAAATCGAGAATCGACTTAGCTAACGCTATTGAAGGTGGATTGAAAGTTAGGTCGGCAGCTATTGCTAATTCATCATCTCCTGAAGTCGAGGTAGAAAGAAGAAACATAATGGGAGTTGTTGTACCTTCTGTTTCAGGTACTAATCTCAAGCAAGAATTTGGTGATAGGGCTATTGGATTCACCGGGTCCTCTCCGTATATCGACGAAGCCGCAGATTCCTTCGGTAGTCTGATTGAACGAATGGTTAAGGCGGCTGAGATGGAAGCTACCCTTAAGCGATTATTATCGGAAATAGAGGCTACTAAAAGAAGAGTAAATGCTCTTGAATTCAAAGTCATACCGGAACTGGAAGAAGCGAGGGTGTTCATCCAATTGAGACTAGAAGAGATGGAAAGGGAAGAAACATTCCGTCTTAAGCGGTTCAAGAATAAGTAACACGCGACCAATTCATTCATTGAGGTTGGTCACACCCGAAAAAATACCGAGAGGGTTACTAAATGCCAGACGAAGATGTCATTCCAGTCCACAAAGCAGCGTGGACAAAACGAGAAACGCTTCAACGCATTTTATCTCGTTATTGCCACGTATTGGAGGATGTTGGTGGCAGGAGCCCAACATATCTCGTATCTGAGAAGGAAAATGAGGATATGCATGAGGTCCTTATCGATATCAATTCACATCTTAGTAAATTAGGATATAATGCACGACTTTATCCTGATGATCCATGGATTTTACAATTGATAAGTGATCCAAAAATGCAGTGGCCATCGCCAAGATTTGTGGTGGCAATGTGGGCTTTTTCTCTCTTAACTACTGTATTTGCTGGAGAAAAATGGATGTCTTCAGCTCGTCCGGAAGGTGGCTGGTTTGTCGAAAATGCCACATTCGACGCTTTCGTTGGTTATACTGTTCCAATATTTTCTTGTCTCATAATTGCATCATTCGTTCAAAAGTTTGTTGCAAAAAAGAGAGGGGTTCACTTACCCCATTTGTTTCCAATACCTGGTCCAGCATTGGTTTGGTGGCCCTTCGGAATGGTTGGATTCGCATCCTTGCCAAGAAGTGATGCTAGACTATGGCCGGACAGGTCAGCATTAGGAAATGCGGCCATATCAGCCCCACTAGTCCTGATTATAGCAGGTATATTCCTGAGTTTGTGTGGAATATACCTGACACCTGACATAGTTTCGATAACAGCGGCGCCCTTAGCCTTAGAATTACCACTCATTATCCAACTAATCGGTTTGAGTTTAGAAAATGAGGTTGGGTTGATACTCAAGACAAGTTGGGCACACCCTTTCACTCGAGTTGGAATGACTTTAACATTCGTTGGATGGGTATCACTTCTACCAATACCAACATTTCCTGGCGGTAGGGTGTTAATAGCAAGAATGGGCATACCTGAGGCTAGATCTGGGTCTACTCAAGTTATGTTACTCTTAGTAATTCTTCTATTCGCATTCTTGTATGGAGCATTCTCTCAGTGGAGTATTTGGGTATTAGTCATTGCATTGTGTGGTTCTCTGTTAATTTCAAGGGGAGGAGATCCCAGGCTACCAATAGTTTTAGATGACTTCAAGGGACTACCAGAGAAAGATCACTTCAGACTGGGAGTTATCCTTTTCGTTGCTTTTCTCGCTGCTTTGCCCGCTCAAATACCGTTCTATGAGGATGATAATTGGAAAGATGAAATCACATACGAAATTGGTGATGAATCGCTGGTTATAGAAGAGGGGTGGTTCAACCAAACCGTAAAAGTGAGTAACCCTTCACTTATTGTGCAGGTATGGAAAGTTACTGCCGTTGATTTCAATTCTGATGATTATTCACTTGATTATAATAGTATAGAATGTGATAAGGGGACTCGATTAAATAACTCATGTTCTGGAGAGATAAACCCGAAGGAGACAATAGAACTTGAGTTTAATTTCGAGTGGACCTCTTCTTGGAATCCATCCACCTTTGATTTACTGTGGAATGTAGAGATTAACACAGAACAGGAAATCATCAAAAATTCAGTACGCCCAGATACTGATTTCTATCCATTGGGAAATTGGAAATTCAATGATGATTTGGATGACCCGAAATCTTGCATTGAACTTAATGATGTTCCAGACTCTAAGTTAAATCTATCAGCAGCTCCTGAGAATACTTATTGGGACAATATTGACGCAAATGGAACCGTTTCTGTTGAAACTAATAATCCTGAAATTTGTCTAAATGCACTATCTGGCGACAATATGTATTATCTTTCAGAGTATCAGTTCTCAATAAATAATGAGACCTTCAATACCGGATTAACTCAAAACAGATTTGTTGCAATACCTAATGGAGGTGTTATTTTAGATTCAAATGAGTTAATGTTTAGCAATTCGGTGTTGGCATATAACTACGAGAAAGATAACTGTCTTGAGATCATGAATGAACCAGATTTTGACTCCCCAGGAACGGAAGATGGGGAGTTTAAATGGAACATGTCCATCGTCCACAAAGCACGTAACGACCCAAGCGTAACTCAAAACAAAACACGCTTACTTGTCCCGTCAGGTTCTACTATTACCGATTGTGAAGAGGTCAATAGGCCAAAATTATACTTAGTAAAAGAAGGACCAAGTTTGATATTAAATTCCTCAGGACTAAGAACGCAACACTGGATTGGCACAGTCGAAATACAAAACGGAACCCTGATTTTCGAAAACCCTAGTGACTTAGACGTTGAACTTAACATCGAGTTCGATGGAAATGGTAAACAATGGAATGTTTCCAATGATATTACAATAACCGGGGGACAAGTAACAGAAATCCCAGTTGCACCTCCTGAAACTGGGATATCGTTTTCATGGCTCGAATTAGATGATGAAGGCAAAGTAATTTTGCACTTAGTTAATCATGAGGTGTGAACATGCGAATTGCGGTGCTTGGTGCTGGGGCGATAGGATGTTTAGTCGCAGCCAAATTAATTGACTCAGGTCATGAAGTTCACGTCCACGCAAGAGGAGATCACGGTGCTTTTCTGACAGTTCATGGTCTAACGGTTACAGGTGTCTGGAATAAAAAAATCCTGCCAGAGGAGTGGACTGTAAGCTTGGATGAGGTAGGGATACATGATTCTCTAGAAAAATGCGCTGATTTAGTTATAATAACAAGCAAATCAAAGGATACGGAAAACTTAGCAAAAATTGCTACTAAACTTAGCAACGGCCCAGTTCTGTCATTACAAAATGGGCTTGGAAATCGTGAAATTATTCAAAAGCATAAACATGAAAATTACGCAGTTGGAGTAACAACAAATGCCGTAAAAAGAATCTCGCCTGGGACAATCGAATGGGTTGGCAAAGGTGGTTTGGTCATTGGGGGGCCGAAGGCTTCAGAATTTTTGAGTCCACTAAAAACATTAAATGCGTCATTTAATGAAAACGTATCGACAATCTTATGGAATAAATTATTGATAAACATCGCTATAAATCCAATCGCTGCAATTTGTGGGGTTAAGAATGGAATGCTGTTAAAAGAACCCCTCCTTTCCCAAGCGGAATCAACAATGCTAGAAGGTGCTAGGGTAGCAAGATTGTTGGGAATTGATATTCCAAGTGATATTGAGTTAGTTGAAAATCTACAATTAGTATTGAAAAATACATCAGAAAATACCTGCTCTATGTTGGTTGATGTAAAGGAAGGTAGAGAGACAGAGATCGATGCTCTTTGTGGTCAGGTTGTAGAGAGAGCAGAGCAGCTAGGTGTAGAGTCTCCCCTAAATTCTATGCTATTAGCGCAAATAAAATCACTCAGATAAGATCTTTGTTGTAGTGTAGTCCACGGTTTTCATTTCTCGACATTGCATCAATGGTTATCTGTTTTGCAACTTCTACTAAATTTCTCAACTCTATCAATTCTCTTGTCGGGATGCTTCTTCTCCAGATTAACTCGACCTCAGTTTCTAATAACTCTAGCATTCTTTTTGCCCTGTTTAATCTTTCAAAGGTCCTAACAATCCCAACATCATCTGTCATAGTTTTCCTGAGTGTTTCAATGTCTCTTACCAATGGTGCATGTTCATTGAGTGGCTCGGTCCCATCAGCTCTCCACTTTGGAACATGATAATCCGAATCCGGAGGATTGCTAATGAAATGCTTCGATGCACGGTCTGCAAAAACAATCGCCTCTAGTAAACTGTTTGATGCTAATCTGTTTGCACCATGCATTCCGGTACACGCCACTTCACCTATTCCATATAAACCGGGCATTGGATTTCCATTTTCCAAAAGCACTCTCCCATCAATATCAACAAATAAGCCTCCAACCATGTAATGTGCAGCAGGCGCAACTGGTATTGGATCTTGTCCAAGTGTTAGATTATAATCATTTAATCTAGATTCGATAGTAGGGAAGTGATCTTGCAACTTTTCTCTATCGAGATGGTCGGTAACCAGCCATACATTGTCAGCCCCACTTATCTTCATTTTTTGGTCACAAGCACGAGCAACAATATCTCTAGTCGCTAGGCTCCCCATTTCAGAAAATTCCAGTGTAAAAGAGTATTTATCCGGTTTTTGGTTGTTTGCTCTATAGTAAAATAGCCCTTCATCATCTAATAGAACTCCTCCTTCTCCCCTCAATGCTTCTGTTATCAGAAAGGGCGTCGTATTTCCAGCCATTAAAGCGGTAGGGTGGAATTGGAAGAATGCCATGTTTTTACTTGATGCTCCGGCTCTAATAGCCATTGCAAGGCCATCGCCTGTTGAGACTGGGGGGTTCGTAGTTCGCTCCCACAACTGACCACAACCTCCAGTAGCAATTAGGACTCCATCTGCAGGTAATGCTATCATGTCTCCGGAATCAAGGCAGAGGCACCAAATCCCTTTGATGCCTTTTTCTGGGGACCCATGCTCTTTTTGAATCAAATCTACCCCTAGTGTATGTGATTTCATCGATATATTCTCACTAGTTGATACTGCTTCGTTTAGAGCTCTCTCAATTTCGGCGCCTGTTGCATCTTTAGCATGTAATATTCGTCTAGCAGAATGTCCACCCTCTTTTACAAGATGGAAATCATCACCATCCTTTTCAAAATCCACACCAATAGTGAGTAAATCTCTTATTCTGTCTCCAGCCTCTTCTACAACGCATCTGACTATATCTGGATCACAGAGTCCATCCCCGCATTTGAGTGTGTCATCAATGTGTGATTGCATGGCCTCTCCATCGGTTTTATCCAATATACCTGCAATGCCTCCTTGTGCCCAATTCGTTGAGGAGTCTTCGGGTCTTTGTTTTGTAATTACCACGACCTCATGGCCTGCTGCCTCTAATTTCAACGCAGCGAACAGGCCAGCAATTCCGCTACCTACAACGATAACTTTGCCCATGGTTATACCCACCCCACGACGAGCTAGCATTCAAATTTGACTGATATAAAATTGCGATAGAAACTAAGTGTTCTTTGGCGTCCCGTGTGTATATGGGCCTGATAAAAAAGTTAGCGGCAGTTATTGGCCTAGCCATGATTGCCATATCCGTGGCTAACGTTGAATTCGGGGCATTGATGGGGCTTGAGCCCCCTCAAAAGTTAATCTTAGCTAATTTAGCTGATCCTGGCTGCAACAAGGAAGAGATTCAAACCGATATAGATGCTGGAAATCTAAATTCCTGTGTAACTGCGACGGGTGTTTGGGATGCCCCGGATTTACTATTACTCATTGAAGGCTGTGTGATATTTCTTTCCACATTCATGCGGTGGCCAAGAAAGGGTCGATGGGCTGTTAGAATTCGAAAATTGGCCGTAACATCGGGATTAATTTTGTGTGGATTGGCGCTGGCTGACAGGTTTGATAAATTACCAGGGGCTTCATCAGAAGATTTGGCAACTTTGTTACCCTTCCCAGCCCCCGCAATTGCAGTTCAAATTGGAATCTTTGCTGCGGGTATATTCCTTGTAAGAGGCCCTAAATACCGAATTGAAAAAAACAACAGAACCCAAGAAGAAAAAAGAGAAAATAGTCACAGAGAATTGGATCTTGCATACAAGAGGGGTGGTAATTTGGGTTCTTTAACAAAGACAAAAAAACTGAAGGGAGCCAATAAATATCGAACCATAGGAGATTTATGGAGTGATCAAAGTTTGACCCAATATGAAGATGTTTTTGAAGGTGGACTGAGAGATGATTTTCAATTATCAGCGGGAAGAGTTTGTCATTTGTGCAACGGAGAGGGTTGCAACGGTTGTTCAAATACAGGAATTGTAAGATAATCGTAATACGTCGGCTAATTTTACATGGTGCTGTAAAGGGCGTCTAAGGTAAGTAATACGAGTAACCTTCAAAACCCCCCCCGTCTCCTTCGGGAATTAACGTCAAGGTTGCAGTGCTTTGATTTGAGGGAAAGGGATGTATCTAAAAACGCTTGAAGTTGAAAACTTCAAATCATTCAAAGGTGAAGCGACAATCCCTTTTGATCGGGGTTTCACTGCCATTACCGGACCAAACGGTTCTGGAAAATCCAACTGTGGTGATGCGGTTCAGTTTGTTCTTGGTGCAAGATCTGCAAAAGTATTGCGGGCACAGAATTCAAAGGATTTAATATTCAATGGTGGAAAATCAAACCGTCCTGCTAGAAATGCTAAGGTGACTTTAGTTTTCGCAAACCCTATTTTGTCAAATGGCAGAAGGAGATTACCCATTGATAGCGATGAAGTGAGGATGACTAGAGAGGTTAGACTAACGAAATCAAATAATACAGTTTCTACATACCTTCTAAACGGAGAAGAGAGCAACCAAAAATCGTTTCATAGATTATTAGGTCAAGCCAATGCTAGGCCAGACGGTTACAATATTGTCCTCCAAGGCGATGTTACAAGACTCTCAAGCATGACTGCAATGGAGAGAAGGAGGGTGCTTGATTCAGTCGCTGGCGTAACTTCGTATGACGATGAGATTAGGAAAGCAGAAAAACAAAAATCACAAGTCGAGGATTTTATCGATAGGATTTCACTGGTTGAGGAAGAGCAGAAAGCAAGATTGAAAACCTTGGAGAAAGAAAAGGTAACAGCAGAAAAAGCCAAGTCCACGAAAGAAGAATACGACGCCGCAAATATAGTGTTACAGCAATCCAAGCACCTGTCAGCAAAAGCAGAGATACAACATCATGCTGAAGAGAAGGCAAGGTTCCTTTCAGAAGCTTCTAAATTAGAAGAAACTGTGAAAGCTTCCGAAAAAATATTGCTCGATTTAGATGACAAGATCGGGGAGTTGGAAAGGCAAATATCTGAAGCCATGGGTGGAGATAAAGGCGGTTTGATTGATGAGATTAATGCATTACAGGTATCTATTGCTTTAAACAAAGATCACATATCTGATTCAGAATCTGCAGATGCAGCAGATGCTGAAATTCTAATGGGTTTGGAAGATGAAATAAAATCTGCCAAAGAAGATTTAGATATCCATATCCAAAACTTAGTATCTGCTAAAGAAGCACTGGCAGAATCTGAAAGAGCATATCAGGAGTGCGAATCAATTGAGTCAGCAATCAGAGATTCACTAGAGAGCTCCGGCGACGCTAATGCGTCTTTATCGAGGGCTTTGACCAAAGCTAATGAAGAATTTGAAGATTCACGCGAGACTTTACAAAATTCAAGAATTGATGTTGAAAAACTTGCGAATGAGGCAGATATTGTTGCAGAGCAGTTATCTAGAGCCGAAGAGGATGTAGATGACGCTAGACTTGCCTGTGACGATGTCCAGTTACGAATGGAAGAATTAGGTGATATAAATCCTCAAAATGATTTGTCTTCATTGGCTGATGAACTAAGAAGTGCACAAGGTGCGGAGAAACGGCTTATTGACGAGTCTTCCGCTGTTGATAGAAGACTACAGGAGGCTGAGAGACGCCTATCATCAGCTAGAACTGAACTTGACAAACGATCGGGTAGTAATGGTATGGCCCCCGGAGCAGCAGCGGTTATGGCTGCAAGAGATCGTGGAGAGCTTAAGGGAATAATTGGAACAATAAGTGAGCTTTGTGCTCCAAAAAATCCTGATCATGCTGATGCGCTTGCAACAGCTGTTGGGGGTGGAATGAACTCAGTAGTAGTTGAAAATGACCAGATTGCGGCACAGGCAATGGCCTTGCTAAAAAGTAGGAAATTGGGTAGGGCGACATTTCTGCCATTGAACAAAATGCAAGCGAATAGGGCTTCGGGAAAGGCAGCAATGTCTGTCAATAAACCCGGAGTTCTTGGTTTTGCTCACGAATTGCTCGAATATGACCCAAGAATCTCCGCAGCGGTAGCATACGCTCTAAGAAATACGCTAGTTGTTGATAACATTTCTACTGCTAGGAAGTTGATGGGTGGAGTAAGATTAGTCACTCTAGGTGGTGAGATTACTGAATCCGGCGGCGCCATGATTGGAGGTAGTCGACAGAAAATGAAAACTGGATTTGGCGGAAAAATTCACGGAGCAGGCGAGGTAGAGAAACTTGTTACAGAAGTGGACAGGCTATCATTGATGGCTCAAACCGTTGCATCAGCTCTAAGAGAGGCTAGAACTAGACAGAATGAGATAAGAGGGAAAATAAATTCACTCGCTGAGGATGATAATTCTTTCAAAGCTGGGTCACTAAAGACAGAACTCGATCTGGCACAAAAATCCCTAAACAAAGCGAGAGAGAAAGCGAGTGAAATTGAAAATCGCTTAGCAAAGTTGGAAGCAGAACACTCAGACAAGTTGTCAATTTTAGAAGAAGCAGAAGAAGCGCTTATCAAAGCGGAGGCAAAAAGGGAAAAGGCAGCAGAGGAATTGAGAGATTCTAGTCCAGACGAAATTAAGCAGAAGTTGTTAGAAGCACAGACTCGTAGAATCGAGGCTGAGGGAATTGCAACCAAGGCTGAAGTAACGCTCGATAGTGGTAAAGAAAAAGAAGAATTACTCAATGAAAGACTTGATTCATTTACATCAAGAGCTGATGAAATTCAAGCGAATATGGCTGGCCGTAGTCAGTCGATAAAGTCATGGAAAAACAAAATTCAAGAACAGTCTAAGATTCTTTCAGAAAAAGAATCCGAGCGCTCTAAACTTTTGGACGAACATGAGGAGTTGGAATTAAATCGCCGGTCATTAGTAGACGATAGAGCCCAAGTTAGAGCGGAAGCAAACCAGATGGCTAGCAATGCAATAAACTCTAAGTCATTAGCAAATGAAATTACTCATGCCCTTGCGGTCAAAGAGAAGGCATTGGCAGATTTGCTTGTTGAGATGGAACTTGAGGGAATACCGATTGCATCATTGGATGAAATGATTCCAAATGTTGGCGACGCAGAAAAAGAAGTCAATAGTCTAAGAAGAAAATTAGACAAGTTTGGAGATTTCAACATGCTTGCAATAGAACAATATGACGCTTGTAAATCTAGATTGGACGAGATGAAAGGTGATTTCAAAATCCTTCAAGAAAGAAGGAAGAAATTACTCGACATAACAGATAAACTTGAATCTCAGAGAAAAACAAGGCTGCTTTCCACCTTAAAAGAAGTGAATAAGAACTTCAAGGTAGTTTACAATAGACTATCGAATGGTGGTAGAGGGGAATTGTTCCTTGAGAATCCTGAGGAACCATTCAAAGGCGGTCTCGACATGTGGGCACAGCCTCGTGGCAAGTCAAACAAATCTAGGTTGCAAGGGCTTTCTGGAGGAGAAAAATCCATGGCTTCGCTATCCTTGATATTCGCAATCCAAGATCATGATCCCAGTCCTTTCTATTACTTTGATGAGGTAGATCAGAATCTGGATGTTCCAAACTCTAAACTAATCGCAACCGAATGTAGAAACCGAAGTGAGGCAGCGCAGTTCATAATGGTGACACTTCGCAAGGTCTCTCTTGAACTTGCAGACCATCACATAGGAATCACCCATGGTGGAGACGGTTGTTCGAGAAGAATAGTTGATTTCGATAGAGATAGAGCAATCAAGCTTGGAGCCGAGGCAGAGAAAGAGGCTTCACAAGCTTCTGATAAGAACCATTCGAGGATTGAAGAAGCCAAGGCAATAGCAGAAAACATGCCCGAGGTTCCTGACCCATTGCCTGCTCCAAAAAGCCTCGGAGGTCTGTTAAATCATATTCCTGATGAAAGTCCAGATTCTAGTGATGGTTTCACAGCCCTAGCAGATAGGGCTGGAGAACTTACTGAAGATATTAATCAGAGAAGAGAGATTGTAAGTGAGTTGCTAGCCACTGAAGGTGTTGAGAAAGAGGTTGAATCAGATATCGAGGCGGATTCGGAGGCTTAAGAATGCAACAATCAGTTCTAGATGGCTGGTTTTTGCGACAAGACATTCTTGACCAATTAGTCAGTCAAGATGAAGATGTCAGTGAGGCCGAGAGGTATGCAGATAGGATTCTTAGAATCGCACAAGAAGAGAGTGCAGAACATCAGGTTTTATCCGATCCATTTGACAGGTCTGTTGCCCTTGTTCTATCCTTAATTCGAGAAGAGGGTATGGATCCTTGGAACATAGATCTCTCAGCATTTTTGAAACTCTTTACTCAACGGGTTAGAAAGGAGGCATCGGGTTTGGATCTGCCAGCCTGTGGTAGGTTGATACGCATGTCCTGGGAGGTTCTCACTCAGCAGGCCTCAAGTTTGTTTGATCGAGTAATTGCGATGGATATAGAGGACGATGATGATTTCATTGACTTTGGTTGGGAATCTGAATATGATGATAATGAATTCATTTTTACCACAACAGTATTGGAAGGCGATGCTGATAATTTGCTGCCTTCGTTTTTCGATGAGCGCCTAAGAAGAGAGGAAGGGCGCCCATCCACTCTCGGGGAATTGCTTTCGGCTCTAAAGGATGCGTGTGATGAGGCCGAGATTTTAAAGGCAAAAGATGACTATAGAAAGGCACATGCTGTTGAACTAAAAAATATGTTAGACAACGTTGGTTCTAGAATGCATAAGGAGGATATGGAAGGAGACATTAGAAGATGCTGGACTGCAATGAGAAATGTCATTTCCCTACAAGGACAATCTAAGGTTCCCGTTAAAGATGTGACAAAGGAATTGTCTAAAATTTTGATAGAAACCTTCGGAGAGATTCCAGAGGGCTACGAGGTTGAATCGAAAATAACATCATTCGTCGCAGGTTTATTTCTGACTCACCGTGGTTATGCATGGATTAGCCAAGATGGGCCTGATGACCCAATAATGCTTGAAGACAGGTGGCCTGACGCAACCACATTTGACGAGGTTACTGGTTTAGCTGAAAAAATGATTCAGAGTGATTCCAAGTCAATAAGTGAAGATGAGACAGAATCAATGCGGCATGCAGCAAAGCTTGCAGAAAGAGCCAGACTTGCTGCTGAGAAAGAAAGATTGGAACGTGAAGAAAAAGAGAGGCTAGATAAGGCTGCCTTATCGAATAATCCTGAAGATTGGTTAGTGGAGTAAGGAGGTGTTTGCATAACAGAAATTCCCATTGAAACATTACTCGAAGCCACCCTCTTTAGCGCTGGAAGGTCACTTGGCGTTGAAGAATTAGCTGAAAACTTAGGTTATGAGGAAGAGGAGATTACAGAATCTCTCACAAACCTTCAATCAACTTTCAAAAGAAGAAGAGGCGGGGGCTTGCAGGTTGTTATGATAGGTAAAAAATGGGCCATGGAGGTAAAACCTAAGATTGCTGAACATTTGCCAAAGGAAACAAAATCTGACCTACCTCCTAAGTTGTTAAAAGCCGCCGCTTTGATAGCATATCACCAACCAATGCCTCAATCGCGTTTGGTAGAATTACTTGGTCAGAAAGCTTACGATCATATCAGAGAACTAGCGCAAGCAGGTCTAGTGGGGCGGAGGAGAGATGGAAATACAAGAAGGTTAACAACAACTCGAAGATTTTCTGAGATGTTTGGATGTCCTCACACCGATAGGAAGAAAGTAAAGGCTTGGTTTAGAGAAATGGTTGACTCTTCTGGCCTTCTTGATGGCATGGAAGGGAAATTAGCCCTAAGGGATGAGGTTGAAGATGATGGAAGCATCCAAACTACTCTAGGGGTCACTGAATCAGAGTAATCAAGCCTTGCGTAAACTTTCAAGCGTCTCTTTTACCAATTGTTGTGTTACAGGTCCCTTTTGCGAATTTACAATTCCAGCGACTATCTCAATTTCTTCTCCAATTGCTCCTGCGCTTACTGCCATATTTCTGGCATGCAGTTTCATGTGACCTGCTTGTATTCCACTTGTAGCTAAAGCACGCATGGCGCCTAGATTTTGCGCTAACCCAGCGGCTGCAATTACTCCAGCCAATTCCTTCGCTGACTCAACGCCTAATATTGATAGGTTGGCTTTTGCAACGGGATGCACTTTAGATGCTCCTCCAACTATTCCAACAGCCATTGGCGTTTCTATTCTACCGACTAAGTTTCCATCACTATCTTTGTGCCACTTAGTCATGGATGAATACTGGTCATTATCGACTGCAGCCCAAGCATGGCAGCCTGCTTCTATCGCTCTCCAGTCCTGTCCACAGGCCAGTGCTACTGCGCTAATTGCATTCATGACGCCTTTATTATGCGTAGTGGCTCTGTATGGATCAGACATGGCAAAGTGATGTGCATCCAAAATTGCTGATATTATCTTGCTACCATCTTCTCTAGATCCATCATCAGATAATTCCTCAGGAGAAAAAATGGCTTCGACTCTTGCGAGTCTTTTTGACGCCAGATTTGATAAAATTCTGAGGTGGACCTTTCCATTGGTAATTTCTTCGACTTTATCTGTAATCAACTCGGCCATAGTATTCACAGCATTTGCACCCATGGCATCTTTAGTATCTACAAGAAGGTGTATAACTAACATCTTACCAGAGTTACTATCTATCTCCCTTACTTCAATATCTTTACATCCTCCACCTAATCTTATCATTGTGGATGGTAGGGAGTTACACATCTTCATCAGTTCGTATTTTGCTGTCAGGATTGCTTCTCGTGCAATTTCGGTATCTTCTAAATCTAAGACTTGAATTTGAGCAATCATAATTGAATCATCGCTTGAGGTTCTAAATCCTCCATTTTTTAGACATCTTTTAGCCATATTACTCGCTGCTGCAATTATGCTCGACTCTTCTACGCAAAATGGTATTAGGTATGGCTTCCCATCTATAACAAAGTTAGTTGCTACACCGACAGGAAGAGACATTGTTCCAATTACATTCTCGATCATCCTGTCAGCAGCAAGCTCGTCAAGTTCACCTGTTTTTGATAATGCTGAGATTTCATCTTGTGATAAATTAGATAATTCCGCAACCTTAGCACGTCTATCTTCAACAGATAGTCTGTAGAATCCTGGAAGTCTACTATCGTCAACTGGCATTATGCTTCCTCTGTTAACTCCCAAGGGATGCTTGTTGATGAATGAACCGACGTTTTAACGTAATAACTAACGCGTTAATTATATGTTAACTATACGTTAATTCGATATAAATCAGATACTCCGTGTAACAATTTACGCGTCTTAACAGGTCTCAAAAGCGCGTCAATTTAGTGAAACATCATATAGTCTCTAAAATTAGATGTGATTATGACAGAAGAATTCCCTGTATTGGGTTTACCTGCATTGAGGGAGAATCCATTCAAAGCTCGACCGCTTGAACCAGGACAATCAAAACTTCTTGTTGCAAGAGATCAGATAAGTGCAAGGTGGGCAAGATTCCTGAGGAATAGAACTCCAAGGCTGATATTGCTTATTGGAGAGAGAGGCTCAGGGCGCTCATCACTTATGAGGTGCTTGTCTTCCGAAACTACAAAGAGTGTTCATCTCGACATGTTTCCAACAGAGAATCACTCACACAGTATCCTTAACGAATTATTTGTTTCCCTAATAGGATTTGATGTTCCTTCCAGCACTCAAGAAATAGCATCAAGATTAGTATCTTTTACTGAAAATCTAGAGGGGCCAATACCGCTAATTTCTCTAGACTTCCCAAATGTTGATGGGGGGCAACTATCTCAGGTTATATCAAATTTGATATCTCCAATAGAGCGTCTAAACGCAGTAGTTGTAATATCACTCTCAACCGAACAAAGAGCCCAGTGGCCTACAACTTTAGTAGATAGGTTTGACCATGATGATATTATATTGCCAATGGAGCACCATGATGTCAAAAAATTGTGCGAATCTAGAATCGCAACTGCCTCAAAATTGGGATGGAAAATGACTGATGAGGCGGTTGGATATGTAATGGAAAAGACAAACGGGTCTCCGTATAAGGTAATGCGCCTAATGAGGGCTATCGTTGATGAGGAAAGAGCGAACCCTCGCAAGATTAAGTATGTTGAATCCCTTGATACTCCTGAATTCAAAGAAGCTGAAGATAAAGAAGAAGAGATTTATTCAAACGAACCTGATAACGCAAAAGAGGTTTTTGACAATGGATTCGATTTAAATTTAGATAGTCTAGAAATGCCAACAAGTGACTTTCAAATTAATCCAAAGCCAGTTCCATCTATGGGGGGATTCGGGGCACTTGTAGCAAGAAACCGTCAGAATAAAGAAATGGCACCTCGTTTTGAAAAAAATGAAGTCGACCAAGGAAATCCAGAGAGTTTAGTTGGAGATCCAAACCAATTGTGGATTGCAGATGATCCAAATGCGACTCTTATACAGTCTGTCCAAGAAACCATAGAAAACGAGGAGAATTATGTAACAGATGAGCATGATATTCCCCATGAGGAAGTTGAGAAAGTACAATCCAGTGGTGATGTTGAAGGTTTGTTCTCGCAACTTTTGGACGCTATCGGTGTTCCAAACGGTTTAGGTTTAGCAGACTTACTTTCAGCCCTCCGTAGGCCAGTTATCGGGATGCGAGATAGTAGCCCACTAGATGTTCAAACTCTTAGGAACCTTTCAAGAGGAGAAGCAATTTTGGTGGAGGTTGCATCTGAACGAGAAATATCTCCATCCGATGCTCGGTTACAAGATAGGTTAAAGATAGGAAGACCTAGAATGTCACAGATGTGTAATCGTCTCTATAGGAGCGGAATACTTTCAGTGCAGCAAAAAGGGAGATCTAGAATGTTCAGATTGACAAACGATGCAAGGGCTCAATTGGTTGCATGGGGAATGATGGAGGCGAGCATATGACTTGGACTGTGGCAAGATCATGGCAAGCACCTAGCATTATTTCTAATGCGACTAGAGTAGGCAATTACTTACTAGTAGCTCATGGTCTTGAATTAGTCCTTTTAGATGATGAGTTAGAGCAGAGGTGGAACAAGAAACTACCGTTTAGAGTTCACGCTGCTGCGCATGATTCAGGAAAAATTGGTGTCCTGTACGGACATGGATTTCATTTGCTGAAGGCCAGTGATGGTTCTCAATTAGGGGAGGGAAGATCAACTCAAGGAGGCTTTAGCGATATCTTACCTCGACCAGGAGGTGGATGGGTTGTGTCCTGTAGAAAAGGTCAATTGCATGTTTTCAACCAAGATGGTAGAGGATTGAAACGATTTGAAGTTGGAGGTGTTAGACGCTTAGTCGGGTGGTTTGACAGAGAACATCTATTGTGGCAAGACGAGGATGGAAAACTTCGGTGTGCAAGGTTGGCACGGGAGGATTCGCAAAGGCTGCTTGAAGACAGAGTTTGGTCATGGGTTAGCAAGATGTCTGGTGGAAGATTACTCATGCAGAGTGCAGATGGAATGCTTTGGGAGGGTTCACCACACCCTTATGGCTGGGATAGTTTAGATACCATTGATACTAGGTCACTAGAACCACTATCCGCACATAGAGCAGGTGACGGATGGTGGGTTCTCTCGATCGAAGGTAGCCTCACATCAATGACAGAAGATGTCGATATTGAGTCAATAAATACCGATTTAGGTGAGAACCTTGTTGGTTTAGCCGCAGATACGATGGCAACTGTAAGGCGGGACGGGATGGTCAGAATTTGGCAATCTCCAGATATGGCAGAACTAAGAAGAGTAGAAATGCAAAAAATGGTTGCTGAGGCGAAGGCTGCTAGTGATTGGGAAGAGCGAAGACAGATTTTCAAGCGAGCCTGTGATGCTGAGGAACAAGGAAGAATATCACTTGCAATCGGTTTGTATGAATCACTTGGAAGGTCTAGCGATGTAAATCGATTGATGAAAAGGCAGAGAGGGAATTGAATGGAGATATATAACAAATTATCCAAAGAAAAGGTTGAGCATTACCTAAACCTAACAAAAAAAGCTAGGGAAAAAGCGACTCCAATTCCAGAAGAAGGCAGCAGCGACTGGGAAAAACTAGAAATTATGCTCAAAATGGCCGATGACTATTCTAGCGATGCGCAATTTTTCATGGAAAATGGTGATTATGTTAGGGCATTTGGTGCAATAAACTATGCTCATGCTTGGATAGATGCAGGCGTTAGGTTAAGGTTGCTAGATGGTCATGGAGACGACCAATTATTCACTCTTCCATGATAGGTCGATCTCTCTAATATTATGACATAACATATCTTAGGTGGCTTCTACCAATTACTTCAATCCACGGAAGACTGGCTCTAGAAAGCCGTCTTTTCAGTTCGGTATCAACGGTAAGAATTGGAAATTTTTTATTAGAGGCTACAGCAAATAATTGGTCGTCTGTATGTTTCCCAGCTTCAATAGGGGTGTCCAATAGAATAGATTTTTTCAACAGCATTGGAATCATCAGGTTAATTCCATCAATTTCTCTTAATTCATCTAAAACCCTAGGTATAATTGCTAATTGTTTGATTCCGGAACATTCTATCAGAGCTTTGTCAATATTCAGATTTGATTCAATTACAGCAACCCATCCACAAGTGTCAACAAGGACGCATTGCATGGCAATCACTGGATCGTTCCATGACCTATTAGTCTCCACCTTGCGCCAACACGTCTCGATATCGATATTCTCTGTCCTTTATCTGCACAAATTGGTAGTCTGAGGTTCAATGTAGCGCTTTCTTTTTTGGGGTTTGAAACTACTCCAACACTTGTTGCAGTTGCAACATTAACCATCAACATCTCATTGGATCGAAGTGGCATTATTTGACTAGGTTCCTCTCCTTCTCCTGAAACCATATTTTTCATGAGTTTCAATGAAATATCAACCTTATCTCTGACCTCTGGCAGTTCTCCAACTCTAGCGACAACTTGTCCAGAGAGATTATCGGATGTGGTCAGGGCAGGATCTAGAGGAGTTGCCATTCCACACAAACCGCCGGCATGCATGCTGTCAAGGTTTAATCCTCCACCTTGCATGCTTGATACCTTTGTCTTAATTGGCTCGTAATGTACTTTGTTTCCTTTTTCTATCTTCTTACCAGGTCCAATCAATACCTCATCATCGATATTGAATTCCCCTTCAACAATACTTCCTCCGATTACTCCACCTCGAAGTTTTGTTGGCCGTGTGCCGGGTTTGTTAATGTCGAACGAGCGAGCGACGTGCATGATAGCCCTTTTGTCTTTAGACCTGTCAGGTGTTGGTATGGTTGATTCTATAGCCTGAATTAAGATATCAAGATTAACATCATGATGTGCAGAAACTGGGATTATAGGAGCGTTTTCAACAATCGTGCCTTTTACAAATTCCTTTATTTCTTTATACGACTCAACCGCTCTCTCTTTCGTTACAAGATCGATTTTATTTTGGACAATAACGATGTTCTCTATGCCTGCAATCTCGAGAGCCATCAGGTGTTCTCTTGTTTGTGGTTGAGGACAGGAGTCATTGGCTGCTATCATTAGCATCGCACCGTCCATTATACTTGCACCAGTAATCATGATGGCCATAAGTGTCTCATGACCTGGGGCGTCTACAAATGAAACCACTCTTTGTAGTTCTGTGGCATCATCATTTCCACCGCCCGGTCTTTTGCCGGTGGCATAATATTCTCCCTTATCGGTCTTGTAAAATGCGGTGTCAGCATAACCAAGTTTTATGGATATACCTCTCTTTCTTTCCTCTGAATGAGTATCCGTCCATATGCCTGATAATGCTTGAGTCAATGTCGTTTTCCCATGGTCAACGTGTCCTACTAGTCCAATATTCACTTCTGGTTGTTTAGGAAGCTTGCGTGCCATGCTCCCCAACCTCCTAAAACCTCAAACCAGTTCTGATGCTTCAGTCACTGCTCTCCTCGATTGACCCAAGAATATCTCCTAGGCTTTTATTTGCAGCTTCCACGACTTTGAGGTTTATTTGTCTTGTATCTTGAGTAATGGTATTTCCTCGGAAGTTTCTGCGTTTCCTCATACCATCAGGTTTGTATCGGAATCTTTTCTTTTCCCCGCCCTTTGATTTGAAAACTAGTGAATGGCCTTTGAACCCAGTAGATGCAGTCACTAAAACGGATTGTCGATTACCTCCGCTCAAATCGCTCCGCATTGGAGTTCCGGTTTTGTCAGAGCCACCGGTGATTTCTAACTTGTAGCCAGCCAGAGTTTGCTCGCCCTCTCCAACGAAAATTCCGTCAACCAAATCTCCTATTCTCTTTCCTAGGAATTGTGATAGATTATTCCCACTGATTGTCATATTGTAGGAACGCCCTCCGTTGTCTGGATTTGTGTCATTGACTACTGCGATAAACGTTGTCTCTGCCATATTATCAACTCTTGAGCGGCTTTGCGACTTAAGCAGGGTATTTATGCCCTTTTATTATCAAAAAACCAATCTAACGACGTATTTTAGTCGGAATCAGCGTTTCGAGCCTGCGCGCAACATCGCTGGGAAGCATATGAGGCATCGAAATATGTTGAGTTCTGCCTCGACCAACCTCAGCTTTTGCAGTTCTTGTCACAATGATATCTTCTTGTGCCAATCTTTTCAGGTGTTTCCAGAGCGTGGTGTGACCTTTTGGAGATTCATCAAACTCTTCGCATACCACATGATACAGTTTTTCTGCTATACCGCTTGTAACACTTTCCTGCTTCTTTAATCTCCTGCATAGACCCAACAAGATAAGCATTGCATGGACAGGTATATCGTCAATGTTCATCGAATCGACATTGTTTGGCATAGTAATAACAGTCCTTTGAACATCTTTGGGTTCAATGATGGATCTGCCTGATGATTCAGCACGCTTTGCAGCACCTTCTAGAAGTTCAATTGACTGCCGAGCATCTCCAGAGGGAGCAGCAGCCTGAGCCACTAACTCTAGAATTTCATCTGGACACGTTCCGGTGACTAAACCTAAATCTCTTCTTTGTGAAATTATTTGAAAAAGTCCGTTTTCATCATATGGAGGTATTCTGATATGATTTGAGCGCCCAACTCTTGACAACACCGCATTTTCTAGCAAATCCAAGATCTGCTCCTGACTTACTAGTATTGTTGAGAGCGTTCCAGCTCCATCTCTATCTTCATCAATTCGCATCAATTTGTAAATTATGTCATCTCCCGACCTTCTCAGCAGGTGGTCTACTTCATCTAAAATTACTATTAAGTGGGAATTACTGCTGCTAAGCATCCTTCTTAAACTTGTTAGAAGCTCTCCAACTCCAAGGCCCCTGTCTGGGTGTCCAGGGTCCAAATCTTGGACTATTTTTTGCATCACTCGGGACGGAGTTGCAGCATTTCTGCAGTTAACGTGCACGTGCCGAATATTCCTTCTGTCGGCCAGATGCCGAATAACATCTTTACAGAAACGCTTTGCTAACGCAGTTTTTCCAGATCCTACCGGGCCGGTAATTACAGCTCTTGCAGTTCCTTCTGGGTGACTGATACTGCCAAAGATAGATGCCAATTCCTTTTGTAATTCTTCCCTTCCAACAAGGACATCTGGTATAAAATCAAAGCCAAAAACCTCGGGATTGTTAAGCACGAGGCCAGCACCGATTCGGTCTAGATAGGAACTCATGACTGCAAAGGGTCATCGTCTATGGTTATTGAACTTTCAATAAGAAATTATCATGCAGATATCTCATAGGTAGTAATGTCCTAGCTCGAGAGAGGAAAAATAGACTGATTTTCATTGTCAAAATCACAATAGACAACAATGAGCAATAGGCACTATGATTCTGCGAAATCAGTGTATCTGATCAAACTTGTATCCATTTTCCCACTTCTTTTCGCCTAAAACAACTTGCAATTCGTATGGGGTGAGCATAGGTTTCGCGTATTTTACCGCATCATCGATTGCGATTCTGGGGCATGCGGTATTGACAAAAACATCCACAGGGTAGAAATCAATCAATTCGGGTCCAATATGTTCCATAGCGAGTAAGAAACCCTTCTTGCCATGCTTCTCAAGCTTTCTTTTCATACGAAGAGCCAAATTGCGTCTCATTTGGCCAGGTTTGGCACCAATTAATATTCCAAATCTATCTTTATCCATTGAGGACATAATCAATCCAGACCGTTGTCTTAGGATTCGTTCAATCCTTTCTCTACCCATCTCTTTGGCGTCTCCAGAATATGGGTCTAACATGGCCAGAGGTTTACCTGTGTGCAATACAAGACCGATTGGATGGAAATCTCCACTCCCAAGGAACACGTAGTGTCCGACAGTTGGATCATCTCCTGAGTAATTGCATCCCAGCACCTGCCCGGGCAGTGTTAGTCTAGCTCCTCCAACTGGTATTGTGACATCAAATCCTGCTTCTTCGAAGTGTTTTTTGAATGTAGGCAGTAGGTGCAGGTGTTGTATGCTGCCCACCAATCCCAGTTTTGTATCAGTGAGCGGTGCAACTCTTCCAACCATATCTTCGAATTTGTCTATTGCTTCAAGTTCTGACAAGACCGGCCCAGATGCTCCGTTTAGACGACTTCTAGCAATCTCTCGGTGTGCGTGTAAGTATGGAAGAACGGGGGCAATCTCAGGACTTCCATGGTAAGTCACAGGGATAAATTGAGTTGCCATTCCTGAATCAATATTCATCTGTGAGTGGCCCATGTGTGCTACTAATTCGACTCCTATATTCTGCATCTTGTCATGAACTAAATCACAGGCACCGTAGCATGGGTCTGCTGACAAAACAACCCTTGCTGAGGTCTCTGTTTCGATTTCATCCATCATTTCTAAAGCCTGCATCTTTAACCCTTCAGGTACTTGCAAGGCAACCAGCTTCAGGTCGTTTTGCTTAATTCTTTCAACGAGGTCGTCAAGTTGAAAGTCATGTCTGTCAAGGTCCAAGCATTCTCACCTCTCTGTTTATGGTTTTAACTCGGGCTTCATCCATCTATTAATATGGGTTTGGCCTCACAAGTGCTTTGAACAATCATCCCTCTGCTAAAAAGTCGACATACTCATCAGGTTCAAGCAAATTTTCCATGTCCACGTCGTGCGGGTTGAGTATGATAATCCAACCTAGATCGTATGGTGAGTCGTTCACTAAATCGGGATTAATCTCAACTTCACCGTTGACTTCAGCTATTTCGCCTGCGAAAGGGCTTGGGAATGTGAATTTCTCTTCTGCGGTCCAAATAGAGAATAGATTCTGCTCTTCATCTACCTCAGTTTCAGCATGCGGAAGGATAATTCTGAGTACTTCGCCAATGTCCGCAGCAAGAAAATCAGAGATGCCAATTACTAAGCGGTCGTCCTTTTCTTGATACCAAAGATGGTCTCTCGAATACTTTCGGCTGTGTGCAATTCCAAATTCCATGACTTCATCATCCATGGTCTTTACCCGGGTCCCCGTGATACAAGTAATATATGAACGCACTGTTAATCGTGAATTAACAATAGGTATGCATAAAATGCTTCAACCATTTGGGTGGGTTCATGCGCTTTGAAGAGACGGAAGAGCAACAGATGATTCGCGAGATGGTGAGGGACTTTGCTGAATCAGTTTTACCTGAAACTATCGAGCATAGAGACGCCAACCAGGTCCCTCCTGCTGAGGAATGGGAGCAATTTTTGGAGTATGGATTGCAAGGTATTGCAATTCCGGAGGAATATGGCGGTAACCCGGTTGATGATATTTCAGAAGCGATTATAATTGAAGAGCTCGCTAGAGTCGACCCTTCTTTCTCGGTAATGTTCTGTGTTCACGTCGGTCTTTGTTCAAAAACCATAGCTTTGCACGGTAATGAAGAACAAAAGAAAAAATATCTTACTAGACTTGCAGCAGGGGAAGTTGGTGCTTACTCACTTTCCGAAGCAGGTGCTGGAACGGACGCAGCTGCAATGGTTTGTAAAGCGAAACTTTCTGACGACGGTAAACATTACATCCTTAATGGAGAGAAAATGTGGGTCACTAACGGATCGCAAGCTCAAATTTACGTTCTATTCGCAAAGGATGTCGATCATCCAGATTACGGCGTCAAAAGGCATGGTGGCTCAACCGCATTTATTGTAGAGCAATCTTTTGAAGGTTTCACTGTCGGAAAGAAAGAGGATAAATTAGGAATAAGGTCCTCAGATACATGCACTTTGGTTTTAGAGAATTGCAAGGTTCCAGTTGAAAATGTCTTGAAAGGGTCCGGAAAAGGGTTTGCGATTGCCATGAATGCTCTGGATAATTCAAGAATAGGTATTGCAGCACAGGCTTTAGGTATCTCTCAGGGAGCCTATGAAGCCGCTTTGAAGTATTCACATGAAAGAGAAGCATTCGGGAAACCAATTGCAAATCATCAAATGATAACCTCATACCTTGCCGACATGGCAACTAGGATAGATGCGTCTAGATTACTAGTATACAAGGCTTCATGGGCCAAAGAAGAACATTATGAAAATGGAGGGCCAAGACACACAAAAGAAGCTAGTATGGCAAAATTATATGCTGGCGATACTGCGATGTGGGTCACAGAAAAAGCAATTCAAGTCTTAGGTGGATATGGATATACGAAAGAATTCCCGGTTGAGAGATTCTTCCGTGACGCTAAGATTACCCAAATATATGAAGGAACACAAGAAGTCCAAAGAATCGTCATAGCGAGAGCAATTCAACCATGACTTTGTTTTGTGATAGAACCCATTAGCAACAGCTCAATTTAAGCCGTCTCTAATCCAGTTGATAATCTGGTTATATTTGGAGTCAGTATTGTAAGGCAAATGGTGATCAGCAGTTTGGCTATGAACATCCAAAGAGTTCGAAAACTTCTGAGCCAAAGCAGGCGCAAGGTCTTTGAAATTGACGTCATTTTCTCCTGAAAATACCATCGCTGGAACAGTGAAAGGTGCTACTTCGTTAATTGTGTCAATAAGCCCTTCGTGAGTTGTAGGAAGGTATCCATTATACATCATAACTCGATTGAAAGTGTTGTCTGTATTAGCAAGATATACCGGTATCATTGCAGCACCTTGAGAATAGCCCAATATTGCATAGAAAGGCCCTTGTTCTTCGACTATTTGATCCAAATAATTGATTGACCTATCTGCCCAGTTTCTGTCTGTTGTTGGCTCTCCTTTACCTCCAGGTGGGTCTTTAATCCAGACATTGTTGCTTTCAGGTGTGCTTGCAAATACGAATTCAAACTCGCTCAAAGTATTCATTAAGTGTTGCATACCTTGTTGGTTCCTAAGGCCGTTTGCAGTTTCGCCTCCTCCGTGGAGTGCTAGAATCTTCAACGGCTGCTGAGGACCTATTTGGGAGTCAGAGCATCCTACTGCATTTACCTGTTCACCGGTAGGGGTCTCAGGACATTCATCTAAATTATTTGAAACTCCATCACTATCGTCATCTTTTTGCGACTCTGCGCATCCTTGTGTATCAATGGCTTCGTTTTCAGGGGTGTTGGGGCATAGATCTAAATCGTTAGTTAATCCATCATTATCATCGTCTTTTTGAGATTCAGAACATCCGTTATTATCAACAGACTTTCCTAGTTGGGTCATCGGACAAATATCCATGTCATTCATTATTCCATCATCGTCGTCGTCGGTTTCAGAATCCGAACACCCAGTTGAATACACTGGTTCTCCCTCTGGTGTGGAAGGGCAATCATCGACGTCGTCCAGCACAGCATCACCATCTAGGTCTCCAACTGGCTCTGGTGGCATTGGTAGCGTGACATCCACCGAGACTTCAGATAGAGTAAACATACCGCAGGTTACGAAAAGTAAGCCATCAGTGTTATGTGTTGATGTATCGATTGTCAATGCATACAGTCCTATCGAACTGATATCTTCTGCTGTGACAAACATTGCTGGATTTTGTCCATCGGGGCGATATTCAAGATTACAGGTCTGAGGATAATTATGTAAAATTACTCCTCTTAAAGTTCCAATACTTTCATTCTGTGCAGGCTCTTCCCATGCGAACGTTATGTTTGCTTCTGGCTCAACTGGTTTGACGATTTCTATTGAGGATGTAACTGAGTTACTTTGACTCCCTACTTCATCATAAGCCTTAGCATCGATAATCCAAATTCCCGGATCTGATAGAGGAGTTTCTATGGTCCACAATCCTGAATTATCAAGGGAAATATTGTATGAGATTACAGGATTGATTTGATCATCTAAAATATTTATGAAAACATTAGAAGATTCAAGGTTTTCATCATATACGAATCCTTCTATCGTTGCGTTATTACCGTTCCATAAGTGTTTGAATGAATCACTTAAAACGAGCTTTGGAGGATTGTTTTCATCTTCTTTTTCGACTATTTCTTGTATGGGTTCCTCGATATCCGTATTATCAGATTCAGTTAGAACAAATACGGTTGCTCCTGAACCTGCCATCAGAAAAACGACAAATAGACTTAGACCCAATGTCCTGCTATCCATGTTGCCTAGGAAATTATCAAATGTTATAATCGTAATTGAGAGATGATTTAGAAATTAGAAATGATTTGCAAAACATTTGCTACCTTGTATATCAATCCATATGTGGTTTTATTTTATAGGATGGTTCAGCTTGAAGTATTATAAGAGGTGATTTAGATATTTGATAGAAATGAGTTTTTGGAAAAGTTTTCTCACTTAGAAATTCCAATAGTTCATTCACTAGTAGTTCGCTTTTTTACAGAATCAAATAATATATCAAATTCAAATTTTTTAAAAAATGAATTCTTGAAAGGGATAGTTGAAAAAACAACGAATCAATTTGAATCTAAGTGTTCTCCTGGTTTTGAATTTTCATTTTCTGATATTGAAAATAATATGCAGATAGAGGATGTGGAAGCAATTTTTGAATCACTTATCGATTCGGACAGGAAAAAAAAGCAAGGTGTTGTATACACTCCGGACTACATAATCGACTACTTAATATCTGAATCGTTGAAGATGAGCCCTAAGCACCCAAAAGATTTGACTATCTGTGACCCAGCATGCGGAAGCGGGGGTTTCTTGGTAGGAGCCTGCGGTATCTTACTTAAACAAGGTATAGATGTCAAACACTTTATTGACAATCAAATAATAGGTTTTGACATAAGTGAAGAATCGGTTGAATTTGCTAAATCTCATGTGTTACTCTACCTTTTGAATCGTGGGTATGATGTTTCGGATATTGAACCACAAATATTTGCCATGGACACGCTCTTAGAAAATCCTGAACAACTTTGGGAGAGGATTGGAAATGAGGAAGGCTTCGATATTGTTGCTACAAACCCTCCATATGTCAAATTGCAAAATTTGTCCACAGATTACCGAAAGGAACTCCGACACAAATACAAAGACTTTACAACTGGAAATTACAGTCTTGCAATGCTATATTTTGTAGCATGCCACAGAATGATAAACCCCTCAGGAGTTACTGCTTTCATTACACAGAACAACGTATTTAGCTCTAATTCAGCAACAAAAATTAGGCAATATGCAAAGGAAACAAAGTGTATCAGAAGAGTGGTAAATTTCTCACACCACCTAATTTTTGATGGTATTCTTGCCTACACATGTTTGATTTTCCAAGATAATGACTTGCTAAAAAACACATTCGAATTCAAAGATATGTACAAGGGTATCAATACTAGCTCCTTGCCTTTTGTCGGTTTTTCAGATATACCATATTCTAGCCTTGGTTCAAAAAAATGGAGGTTAGCCGAAAATCCACACAGATTGAATATTTCAAAAATCGAAAATACAGGTGTGTGCCTTGGAGAGTTATGTGAAATCAAGGTCGGATTCGCGACATTGAGAGACAAAGTATTCCAATCTAAAATGAAAAGGGGAAAATGGTTTGCAAAGACCCTTAACGGGGAAGATGTTGAGATCGAAAGTAATTTGATAAAATCAGCCATCAAGATTTCAGAAATTACCGATGACCTAGACTTGTCGGAAAACAAAAGAGGAATAATTTTCCCTTACAAACAGGTTGATGGGTTTTACAGATTGATTAATGAAGATGAAATAAAATCAAAATCCCCAAGAACTTTCAAACATTTATTTGCGTGCAAAGCAGAACTTGCCAAAAGAGATGCAGGCAATCGAGCGAAACAAGAGAAGTATGGGGCTTGGTATGCTTGGGGTCGAAAACAAGGTATCCACTCTAAAGGTCCAAAATTGCTTACAAAGACATTCGATAAGAAACCCAATTTTAGAATGGATCCCTCTGATAGTTTATTTTCAAACGGTTATGCAATCATGCCCCAAAAGCCAATTAAAAGTGGTGTCGAGATTCCTTTAATCACCTTGCAAAGAATCCTCAATAGTAGGTTTATGCATTACTATGCCAAACTAACATCATTCCAGATTAGCGGAGATTATCAGTGTTATCAGAAGAATTTTATTGAATCTTTTGGAATTCCTGTTTTAGATACTAAGGCCTACAAATTTATCGAGACATGCACAGATACTGAACTGGAACATCTTTTATCAAAGTCATATGATATTTCATTAAAGCATATCGATGAATACTTTGAGTATTAGTAGTAACGCTTGAAATCTTGCGTGTATGGAAACTATTCATTATCAATTAATTTTTGGGGAGTGTATGGCTGAATTCATAAGGTTCGATTTCCCTATACCTAACGATGAGAAAGTCCATAAAATTTGGAACGATATATCTACGCTAAGGCATGATGTTTACGCAGAAGAGTTACAGCAATATTATACAAATGACGAGGGTAAGCTAGAAGATCCAGGGAAGCATTTTGTAGTATGTTTAGAGGATGACGAGTTCGTAGGTTACGTTAGCTTGAATCCTCCAAATAAACAACCATTCAGGTTAACAAAGTATTTTTCGACAGAAATGTTACACAAAACGGTTTTTGCATCATGCTATGATTTAGAGTCGACATTTGAAGTAAGAGGGCTTACCGTTTCACAAAAATATCGAGGTCAGAATTATTCAACAAGTCTAATGCGCCATGCTTTGGAATTTGTTGTGGAACATGGCGGCACTGACATAGTCGCTATGGGACATTCAGATGTAACAAATATGTATGCGAGAAACGGAATGAAAATCTTCGAGGAAATTGGTGTCCAACATGGTAAGATTGTGTATTACCCAATGCATTTGAATGTCAGTAAAACATTGACACAATTTGCTGCCAAAATTCAAGAAAACAAAGACATTGAAACAAGCGAAGATACATGCTATCACGGAGGTCAGTCATGGGAAACTTCTGGCTTTGATTTCAATATTCGTGATTCTTTGATAGTTGCTGATGTTTTAGACAGTCCATTTCCACCGTGTCCCGAAGTCCTGCAAGTAATCAGGTCCCAACTTGCAAGATGTTGTCAGGAATCACCTCCTACACAGTGTGAAGAATTAATAGAAACAATAGCCGAAATTAGAGATATTCCAAGCAGAAATGTAGCAGTTTCTTCAGGATCTTCATCACTAATGTTTACCCTACTTCCTCAGTTACTAAATAGAAATTCCAGTGTGATGATATTATCACCAATGTATGGTGAATATAGCCATATACTTCACCATGTAATAGGATGTAGTGTCACGTATTTTGTTCTTGATGATGACAATGGATTCAAGATAAATCCTCAAGACTTGATCTCACAAGCGATTGAGCATGACGCAGTTATTTTTGTGAACCCCAATAGCCCAACAGGCGTATATTGTGAAGAAATGTCAGACATTGTGCAAAAAATTGCGAAATCAAAAAATTCAAAATCAAATTGTAAGATGATATGGGTTGATGAGACCTACATCAACTATCTTCCAGATGCAGAATCCCTTGAGCGATTGTGCTCATCAGTTCCAGAATTAATAATTTGTAAAAGTATGAGTAAGTGTTACGCATTATCTGGACTCAGGGTCGCATATGCTGTTACTCAAGAAATGCCAAAACTCAAGAAATTCATTCCTCCTTGGGCTGTTAGTCTGCCTGGGCAACTTGCAGCAGTCGCAGCTTTACACAATGAACCATATTATCTGAATCAGTATGAGATAATTCACAAAGAGCGGGAAAAAATGCACACTTCACTTGAATCACTCGGTTTTAGAGTATTTACAGGAGTTGCAAATTATCTTCTAACCTATCTTCCTGAAAAATCTGGTTTTTCATCTTCTCAATTTATTGAAACTTGTAAATCACATGGACTATTTGTTAGAGACGCACAAAACATGGGTCTTGAATTACCAAGTAGTGCTGTAAGGTTTGCAGTTAGATCTCCAATAGAAAATAAGGCTATGTTAGAAATCATCGGCTCTGTAATTAATTCAAACAATAATCCTTGACTTATCCTAGAGCTAATTTTACACATCGTTTGATTGATAGTTCAACTCCAAATGAGTAATTCGGCTTTCATTCAACCCCAATGTTCTTGCTTGTATTTGGAGCATTTTTCTCTCTTCTTGAGTGATGATACCATCTTCCATTGCAATAGCAAATACTTCGAGATACGTCTGCTCTGATTTGGTATGGGACTCAGGCATAATCGAAAAGGAAATTTTTGAGAATGTGGCAAATATAGGTTTACGGAGGAAAAGAATGGTCATTCCTATCAAAACGCCTCCTATCCATCCCATGCCTGCAACACTTTCCATTAATTCAGTTGCAATCAAAAAAGCAACTGTTCCAAGACCTGCGAAAAGTGCTCCTGAAAACGTCTTTCGCAATCGTTCGTCAATTCCAAGCACCTCGTGCTTCATGACAGCATAGGTGAATACAATACCCTCAAACAATCCTGCAAGAACCATACCTCCGATAATAAACGGGGTAGTAAATCCAGTGAGAACGGCCCAAATTGGAACTTCGCCTTCGTTGACAAACTTATCGACATCAAACAAATCGGGATTGAACCAACTCAATTCAGGGCCTGTGACTGGGGAGAGGACGAAGAAAATAATCAAACACATTAACGAAAGGGATTGGAAAATTGTTTTGCCAATAAAGCCAAGCCGAACTGCGCGAATTTCGTTTCGTTCTGATTCAGAACCTGTGTTGAAAATTTCTTTTGTTGTGCGGGTTATTATCACAGCAGTCGTGAATGCTGCAACCAGTGGTAGAATGAAGATGATTTGCGCTAAAGGAGAAATCAACGTGATCGTCCACATCATCGGATAAAGTTCAGAATAGGATTCTGGACACATCGGATCAAAAGGAACGGTCCCGCCTGAGGTTGTTCCCCCAATTCCAGGACCTGCCTCTGGGCAATAAATCCAAATGCTCGGAGCGATACCGCCATATGGGAATCCTCCCATTGCAAAAGACGCAACAGCAAAAATGACAAAACTTAGGACAGGCATCAGCAATATTGCCCTTGTTTCGAAAAAGCGCATGATTCTTTGAGCGAATTTGTTCTTGATGTATAACAACGGTGCACTGAGGTAGAGGAGTATCAACATCACACCAGAGGTGTAGAAAATCAACCGAATAAAATACAAGAATTGAACCTGCTCAAGGTTGAAGGGGTAGATGTAGAAAAAAGATCCTGTTAAGCAGCGTATTGATTCAGCGAAAAGCATCAATGCAATGAATCGATTCTTAGAACTTGATGGGTTTGCCCGATATATGAGCACAGTAAGATACATGAGGGCCAAACCGCTGAGTATACAGAACAAAGATACCAATGTCCAAAAACCAAATGGTTGTCCATTTCCCATGTCAATGTTGGTTAGCAAACGCCAGTAATAATCTGATAAATCACCGACATCCGACATATTTCAATGTAAAGTAATCAATCTTATATTTCATTCTAAGCAAATATGGCAGGTGTTATTCAAACCAATCTGCGCTGTTTATGCAATTCTGTGTCTAAGAGTATGGTTTTCTTAGATGAGTAGTTCTTGGTCACGCTTCGGAAGACAAATACGTCTTAATTGTGCCTACATACATTAGTTTTATTTCCAATGTTCAACTGGTATGACCAATGAAGAACCAGAAGTTACTTTGTGTAGTAGTTCTGCTATTACTCACGTTTTCTGGTTGCATAAATCCTCAAAATCA
>CETL01029273.1_pt1 | contig 44250 bp, 43 predicted proteins | sample 356371 | NCBI WGS metagenome assembly CETL01 (sample SAMEA2622518, study PRJEB7988) | marine metagenome | biome: marine biome (ENVO:00000447); feature: surface water layer (ENVO:00002042); material: "saline water (ENVO:00002010), including plankton (ENVO:xxxxxxxx)" | depth 5 m | reverse complement strand
ACAATCATCAACTAATGCATCACCATTTACAACACCGTTGCAATCAGTATTCATATCTGTACAAGTTCCATTTTCACAGTTTTGATTGTTATCACATGTACCACAACTACCACCACAGCCATCATCACCACAAACTGAACCTGAACAATCTGGGACACAATTACCACAAGAAGAGTTCCAGCTAGGATTAGATGGACTGTCAGCTTCCACAAGCATTTCCATTGCACCATCGCAAGGAAAATCTGTATTAGTTTGGTGAGTTATAAAATCATAGCAGTAGGATGATTGGCAAATACCACAATCATCAATCATAGAATCACCATTAATTGCACCAGCACAATCTGTACAAGTTGAATTATCTCCACCACATATACCGCAATCATCAATTGTAGATGTTCCATCAATTACACCATTGCAATCGAATGTGCAATTGCTATTCCAGTATGGATCACCTGCAGATCCAGGTGGATAAAATCCATATCCATATGATTCACACTCTTCAGGTGTTAAATCATAGTAAACACTATGTGGGCCATCTCCATTTAGACCAGGAGAGAATAAAGTATAGCAATACCCCATCCAGCAGTTTCCACAATCATCTGCATAGTATCCATCTGGACAAGATCCAGAACAGTATGCATTATTGTTGAAAAAGGGATCAGTAGGTGATTCACTTGGAATTACCCATATTAGAGTATTATTATCATTACTACACTCAGTTTCTCCAAGGTCGTAAGAAACATCATGAGTAACGACATTGTAGCAATATGGCATCCAACAATTGCCACAATCATCAATATTAGTTCCATCTGGGCAAATAGCAAAGATGTAACCAAATATCAAGAAATTGATTATTTTTTTCATTTGTCGTTCCTTTATATTATATTATTCCGCTAGAAAATGAGACTGAATCTCATATGCTTAATTTAAAGGACCCAAATTATATGTTGCAATAAAATTTTCGACTATTTAGTCGAAAAGCAAAATTTAAAATATTTTGTTAATTTTTTTTCTAATTATCTAGAATGAAATTTACAATAGAGACTATATCAACAACGTTTACATTATCATCTTCATTATGATCTAGTAGACAAATTTCAACTGATGATGTTTGGCCATTCAAAATAAGGCTTACTATTGAAACTACATCAACAACATTAATTAATCCATCCATATTAACATCTCCGGTAAAACTGGAACATTCTTCTTCGTAAGTGAGGCCAGTTTGGTACCTGATTGCGATATTTCCTCCTGCATTACTTGGGGAATAGTAATTATAGGCCCAGAATTTTACAACGTCAGTACCATTAGCAGCTTTTACAAACATTACATAATGAGTTGGGTTTAGGACATAGCTAGCATCAAACCAGCCCCATGAGTTAAGTGCAGGATTTTTAATACCCTCAACAAATGTATGAGTTTGCAAATCATATATATCATTATGAACTGAATCTGTTAGCCAGTTAATTCCATTACCATAATCTGGAACCTCATCTAGATTTTCCCATTCGTCAATCCAAGTAAAAGCTCCGGAATCTAAGGTCCCAACAGAATCAACTATTGCGCCACCATTTCCAGGGCCAGATAAGCCACTGTTTGTCTTGATATGTTTTCTTGAAAATGCCAAATCCCATTCAAGAGATGTTTCTGGGTAGTCTATTTGTACTATGCTATGAGTTTCGAGCGAATAATATACCCACTCAGTATAGCTAGTAGCAGGAATCGTTACATTATACTCTTGTTGAGATAATATTATGTTAGATAATAATAAGATTAAAAAATATTTTTTAATTTTCACGGTTTTCTCCTTTTAAGCTGAAGTTAATTTCAAAAATAATACGTTTACCTGGATCATATGATGAAAGAATATTACTTTCATAATCATTATCAAGCAATCTTCTATTATCTGAATAATCTAAAAGGTTTTTAAATCCAAATTTTATTTTAATATCATTCTTAAGATTTAGTATGCCTATTAAATCAATCATAGAGTAATCCTCTAAAGCTATTTTTTCATCATCTAAATAAACAAATTTTTCACCAGAAAATTTTACGCTTAATGAAATGTCTAATTTCTTTAAATCAGTTTTAGTGAGAAGATTCAATCTAAGGGAATTTTTTGATACCAGTTCTCGCGTACTTCTGCTATTTGATTTTGGGTTAGTATGATTGTATACAATTTTGAAATTAGATTTATTTTGGAATATTTTTTCATAATGAAGATTTACACCTTGGAATTTTATAGATGAGATATTATCATAGAGTAATATGTCATCCCCATTTTCATCTGTAGCCCACGTAGAGGCTATTAAATCTTTCACATCATTATAGAAGAATTCTAATGAAGCATTATAATTAAAATCTCGTTTATCAAAAGAAATTGAGTATGAATTATTGCTTGTGGGTACAAGATTGGGATTACCAATCACTGGTGGGTCGTGTCCTATAAAATTATAAAATAATTCTTTAACAGTTGGAGTCTTATAGCCTTTGCTAAAATTAAATCTCATATTAATTTTTTTTTCAGTTAAATTTTTTGACAATAAGGCAAAGGAGTAAATTATTTCATCTTCGAAATTTTTTGAGAATATTTTTCTAGCAGATGAATAAAGGGTTTGATTTTCTGACAAGTATGTTTGGTTTCCAAAAAAAATCGCTTTTTGGTCAAAATTTCTAACCGCATCTACAGCTCCAAATATTGATTCACTCAAGCAGTCATCTGGATCTGGATCGACATTGCATTGACCATCATTATTAAAATCACCATAAAGTGGATTATAAATATTATAAGAGCTTAAATTATTTTCATTTGATTCATAGCCCAAAATCATATCATTATTTTTCTGCTTTAAATTAAATTGAAAAAGGAGATTGTTTTTTTTGTTAATAGTATTTGTAAGTTCATTTGATACGACATTATTACTATTGCAATCAAAATTACTACAGTCTTCTAATCCATAATTAAAGTAATGTGTTGTTCTTCTGTATTCTTCTGAATTAATAGAAACTTTAAAACTATTATCTCCTAAATTTTGATTAAAAATTAGTCCAAAGCTTTCATCACTAAACCAAGGTGTTCCATTATTAAAAGTTTGATATATATTAAATCCATTAAACATTCCAAGATAGTTTCTATATTGATAAATTTCGTTTGAATAATTTTTAATCTTAAATTCCAATGAGCTTTTGTTTCTATCTATTTTGATACTGTGCTTAAATGATTGAGTTTGATATTCTTCTAATGTTTTGAGTATAGGGCCTGTGTAATTCGAATTAGTTATTGGGGTTAAATCATATCCATCAGAATTTTGTCCACTATAATCAAAATTGTAGTAAATATTTTTAAAATTAAATCCAAAGTTTAATGACTTTGAGAAAATCATTGGATCTTCACTCAGATAACTCAAGTTTAGCCAGTAGGGAGTAGTGTGGCGTTTTGTAATTACATTTACAACTCCACCTATAGCACCAGAACCATACAAGCTAGACATTCCTCCTTCAACAATCTCAATTCTCTCAACATCAGAAAGAGTAAGCATGTTAAAGTCTAGGTTTCCAGCAAATTCTCCAGTAACTCTCGCACCGTCAACCATAAACAAAAGGTATCTATTGTCAAGTCCTTGTATTTTGACTCGATTATTGCTGATTCCTGCATGACTAGACATGACATTTTGTACATTGGGCAATGTCATTTCAAGAATATCCTTGACATTTGAATAAGCAGTATTTTTAATATCATTTGATGTGATTACATGCGTTAGGATAGGAATATCTTTTATAAACATGTCCTTTCTCAGACTTGATACTACCACATTACTTAATTGTAACGATGTTTCAAATAGAACTATTTCAAATACTTCGCCATTATAATTTTCAAGATAAACTTTTTTATTTTCATAGCCAATGTGAGAAACATTTAAATTGAGTTCATTTCCGTAATAATTATGAGAAAAATTTCCATTTTCGTCCGTGAAAATAGTTGCTTCATTAATTGTTATATTTACATTACTTATTGGCTTTTTGTATATATCAACTACATAACCTTTAAAAGTATTTGATAATAAAAAACCGAAAGTAATTAGTATAAAGTAGCGAAATTTCATATTTAAATTTAATTAATCGACCATATAGTCGAAAAGTAAATTTTTAAGTTTTTTTAACTTTTTTTATGACCTTTATCGTTCAGGTAATTAATTTGCTTAAGTCCTGCTCCCGTTAATCTAAATGCCCTAGCAAATCCATGGATAAGTAATCCATCATAGGGTGTGATTTTGAATAAATGAAAATCCGTTAAAGTTTTTAAAAAACTCATTTGTTCTGTAAATTTTTTTTCAAACAATTTAATTTTTTTATTCCAATCATTACTTTCTCTTTCAAGATGACTAGATTCTGCATTCATTGTGAATCTTTTTCTAGCAAAAATATTTTCACACTGTGACTCATCCTCAATTATCATCAGCGAAACTTTATTATCATACAATAAATTTTGGGTATGTTTTGAAAGTTCACTTATATAAATGTAAAAGTTTCCATCTTGATCAATGCAAGATGGGGCGTAGCTGGAATTTGGAATACCATTATTATCATTTGTACTTAAAATAATAGTTTTCATTGCTTTTACAAGTTTATCTTTTTCTTTTAATGCTTCGATTAATATTTTATCCATTTTTTCCTCCAGTTATTGTTTATTTGTATGAAATAAACGATTTTTTCTTATTTTCTTGAACTATTTTTAGTTTAACATCAAATAATTCATTTAATTTTTCTTCATCTATTACGTTTGATGTTTTGCCTTCTGCTAAAAGTCTCGATTCTTTTATCATAATTATTTTATTTGAGAATGATAATGCATGGTTAAGATCGTGTAGTACCATAACAATCGTCAAGCCCTTCTTGTTCATTTTTTCTAAGAAATCAAAAAGAGCATACTGGTGTTTTATGTCAAGAAAAGAAGTAGGCTCATCAATTATTAGAAGTTTTTTTGAAAAATTCTCAAAGGACCAAATTTGTGAAAAAACTCTTGCTAGTTGAACTCTTTGCTTTTCACCTCCAGATAGTGTGATGTAGTTTTGATCAACTTTATCCTTTAAATCTAAAATCTCTATTAAAATTTCATAAATCTTCTCATCATTTTCTTTTGTACTGTTTTTAATTGGATATCTACCCATTTTAATAATATCTTTAATCGTAAAAGGAAATGATAAGTTATTTGACTGAGATAATATTGATCTCCTACAAGCCAATTCAGTGATATCCCAATTTTTTATTTCTTTATTAAGGTAAACCACCTTACCTGTTGTTGGTCTTAACTCTCCAGAAATTAATTTTATTAAAGTACTTTTACCAGATCCATTCGGGCCAATTATACATGCCATTTCGCCTTGATTAATTTTAAATGATATATCACTTAAAATTGATTTATTATTAACTTCGTAAGATATTGAATCAATATTTAAAACTTCTTTACTCTCCATAACTAAATCTTCTCTTTTGACTATAAATTAACCACAAGAAAAAGGGTGCTCCTAATGCAGAAGTTACAACGCCAATGGGTAACTGAGCAGGAGCTATTACAGATTTAGAAATCAAATCAGATAAAATAAGTAAAATAGCTCCCATTAATGCGGATCCTGGAATTAAGTATCTATGATTAGGACCAATAAATAATCTAATTAAATGAGGAGTAACCAAACCAATAAAGCCAATCATTCCACAAAAAGAAACACCTACTCCAACCATAATTGATGAAATTAAAATTATTTTTTTCTTCAATAGCTCTGAATTCACACCTAAATGTTCGGATTCCGCATCTCCAAGCATAAAAATATCCATTTGATATTGAATTTTATAAATGAAAATAAATGGAGTAATTATAAATAAACTGGTTATAAATGAAACATTCCAATCCGCCATATCTAAACCTCCTAAAGTCCAGAAAGTAAAACTTCTAAGCTCCTCATCTGAAGACATGCTTACAAAAAGACCTATTATTGAACCGCATAATGCATTGATTGCTATGCCCGACAAAAGCATAGCCATTATATTTGTTTTATTTCCAACTTTTGACATTTTATAAACTAATAATGTAGTAAGAAAAGCTCCAGTCATTGCTAGAATAGGAAGTGTGAAATTTTCCAAAAACGATGGTATAAAAGAATAAATGAATTTACCAAACATTATAGTTATCATTGCTCCAATTGCTGCTCCGCTAGAAACTCCAATAAATCCTGGGTCAACAAGCGGATTTCTAAAAAGACCTTGAAGTATTGCACCTGATGTACCGAGACCCGCTCCTACTAAAATAGCAAGTATTATTCTAGGTAATCTTATGTTAAGTAAAACTGTTTGGTGTATTTTTGAAAAACTAGTTGAGTTCTCCTTAAAACCAATCTGATTTAGAAAAATATCTTTTATTTGAATTAAAGAAATTTCAACTGGGCCATAAGAAATTGATAATATAGAAATGAGCAATAATATTAAAAGCATTGCATTTATTATGCTTTTTTTGCTATTTCCAATCAGTTTATTCAACGTTAACTTGAGTTAGTAAGCCAATGGCATTATCAACAAAACTTGGACCAAATGTTAAATATTTACCCATATCAATTGTTAAAATTTTTTTATTCTTTACAGCATCTAACTCCTTAAACTCATCATTTGTAGAGAAAATAGATTCTTCTTCACCCAGATAAATGTTACCAATAAATATTACATCAGGATTAAGATTTAGTATTTCCTCTTTGGTAACTTTCTTATATTTATTAAATCCATATTTGAAAACATTTTCTCCACCAAGAAATTCAATTAAATAATTTGCTCTTGTTTCAGAACCTGCAGCATTAAATGAATTTGCTTTTGGGCTCATGAAAAATGCCATTGAAGGTTTTTTAAAAAATTCTTTTTTAATTGATTCAAGTTTATTGAGTGAATTATTGATTTTTAATTTAATTTCAGAGCCTTTGTTTGGAACGTTTAAATCATCTGAAATATCATTAATTAGATTAATAATACCTTCCAAATCTTTTGGTGAATCAAAAATTTCCACCCTTACACCACTATTTTTAATTTGATTAACTACATTCTTGGGACCCATATCAGTTGTTGTTAAAATCAAATCAGGCATCATTGATAAAATGCCTTCACTAGAAATTGCGCGAATATATCCTACCTGTGGAAGATCTTTGACTTGTTTTGGAAATTTACTTGATAAATCAACAGCCACAACATTTTCTCCCATTTCTAAATCGAAAACAGTTTCTGTTACACATCCTCCAATAGTTATAATACGAAATTTTTCCTCGCCTATTAAGAAACTTAGTGTAAATAAAATTATTAGATTTAAGTATTTTAAATTCATTTTTTACCTCAATTTATTTATTAAAATTTTGAACTTATCTTCAAATCCTTCAATTGGTCCAAATTCAAGCACTTTATAGTTATTAATATCAATAAAACTTATTGTCCAAAGTTCGTTTTCATTTGATATTAGCTGACTCAGCGTACTTTTTATAATTTTATTTTCAAGGACATGTAAATTAAAATTTTTATCCATTATATTAATCCACGGGCCAAAATCAATTAATTTTTTAACTTTTCCAGAAAATTGCTGGAAAATATTTTCACCAAAGGCATGTATTCTAATAGGGATTTTACTATCTGTTAAAAGTTCAAGTAATTTTCTTAAAAAATTTTTTTCATAATCAATTTTCTTAACAAAATTATTATTGATTCCATATTCTGAATAGTAAAAGTCAGAAAATTTTCTAATTGTAGGCTTAGAGCTTATTTCTCTTTGTAACTCATATGAATAATTTACATTGTACATATCCGCAATTTGATTGAATTTCAAATCTTTTTTACCTCTTAAATAGACCTTTAAAACTGCAGTCCCAAACTGATTAAAAAATTGAAAGCTCTTTAATGTTCTTCCCGAATGTTTTTTTTGATCATAAAATACGTATTCAAATGAACCAATATCATAATCGATTAGTGTATAATTAGGTGTATTGTTTAGTATTAGTTTATTATTTAAACATTTTATTTGTGATGGAATTATTGTTGTTTCATGAACAACATATTGACTTCTAATTAAAAACATTAGTTTATCAATTTTACTTAATCGAATAAAAAAATCATCAAAATTACTAATTTTTAGAAAGTATGTTTTTTCGCCTATTTCAGTAGAAAGTAATGCCGCTTCATTTGTGGAAAGAATTTCTGCCGCATCTTTAATTCTGATTTTTTTATTATCTGGATTAGATTTAAAATTATTCCAATCAACTTTTAATTTATTATATTTCTCAATGATATTCATTTTTTTATAAAAAAGACGCAAATTAAGCACTATAATATAGTGAGATTCAGTCTCATTTGTTTATATATTTTTATAGAGTTTTAAAGATTTTTTTATTTTTATATAAAATTAAAATAAAAAATAATAAAGAAGTGATATATGAAAGAAAAATAAGAATAAATAGATTAAGTTTAAAAAAAAGTATTAAAGTTGAATAAGTAACTACAAAAATAGATTGAATTTTCATAATTAAAGAAAAGTATTTAATACTTTCAGAGCTTGAATCTACAGGGAAAGTTAAATTATTTTCTATTAAAACGTAGCAAGCTAATCTTATGAAAATAAATTCTAAAATTAAAATAGCTTGAATAAAAAATATTGAATAGTTTATTTTGGTAAAAGTTATTATTGGAAGGGGCCAAAAAATATTTATATCTCCTGTTCTGATAATAATATCAAAAATTATATTTGAAGTCATTCCAACCATAACTCCTCTAGCGAAATTTATTATATAATTTTTCTTTTTTATCTCATAAAAAATTAAAAATAATAAATAAATTAGACTAAGAGTAATAAAGCTGTGAGAAACATTTTTATCAAATATTAAAGTATCAATTTCCAGGCCAGATAATAAATAATAAATGGATATCAAAATGGAATCAATTTCTGGTAATAAAACACCTAGAATAGCAGCGCTTAAAAAAAATTTTTTTTTGAATAAAAAATTGAACTTAAAAAAAATATATGTTTGTAACCCTACAAAAGACATTTATAAATTTGGTTTATATTTAAATGAAAATTAAACATAAATTGAATTCAAAAAAATTAAAAAAAGACATTGAGAAATTATATTTGAGATCTCTATTAACAGAAGATCCAATTTTCATTAATTATTTAGATTCAATTAAATCTATAATAGGTATGGACTTAGATTCTATTAATTACAGTTTGATAAAATTATTTGAAAAACAAATTGAAAATAAAAATCAAAAACTAATTGAAATAGAACAAAAGGAAAAAATTCCAGAGGCAATTTCAATATTTAGTTTAGAGCGCAGTCTGAATGAAAGAAATAAACAAAAAGCATTAGATAATATTTTTTATCTTTCGAGAGTATCTGATGGTATGCAAATTTTGGAATTTTTATTAGAATTTAGCTTGAAAAATTGTGCTAATTCCCATACATATATTTGGTATATAATCAGGATGCAAAAGTTTCTGAATGGTAAGTTTATTCTTGAAAGCTTAAATAAAATCATTGATATAATTTTTTCTGATCAAAGGATAGAATTAAAATTTGATAAAAAAAATAATATAGAATGGTCGAAGATTTTATCTAAAAAGTATAATTCTATTGATGATATATTGCTTTATTATACAATTTATAAATCAGATCTTATAAGGGGTATTGGAATAAAGAAAGTAATTTCGTGTAGGCTTTTTGAAATTTCAGAAAATAGCCATATTTCAAAAGATAATACAAAAAAAATATATGATGAGCAGATTCTACTTGGCAGAAAATGGATTGCTAATAATATTAGAAAAATCCACGATAGTAAATTAAGTTTAGAAACTATAAGATTTTTTGATTTAGTACGTTCATGTTTAATGCTGTCAAGTAATAATGAAGAGAATGAATTAATATGGTCATATTTAAATAATCGTTATGCAGTTAAATGATTTAGGAAAATGGAAAGTTTTTGCTTTAGAATCAGGCACCTTTAGGCTTGATGGAGGTGCTATGATGGGTTCAGTTCCTAAAGTATTATGGGAAAAAACTAATAAGCCTGATAATTTAAATAGAATAAAACTATCAATGAGATGTTTGCTTGTTGATGACGGTGTAAATAAAGTATTGATTGAAACGGGAATTGGGTTTAAAAATCCAGAAAAATTTTTAAAAATATTTGATATAGATCATTCTAGATATAACTTAAGTAATACTTTAAGTAAGTCTGGTTATAGTAATAAAGATATTACACATGTGATAATTACACATCTTCATTTTGACCATTCAGGAGGAGCACTGCATTTTGAAGATAATCAACTAAAACTATCGTTCCCAAATGCTACTTATTTTGTTTCAGATTCAAATTGGAAGGCAGCAACAAATCCAAATGAAAGGGAGAAAGTAAGCTATATAAGTAGCAATTATATGCAACTTGAAATGGAAAAAAAACTTAAAAAAATACCTGATAATTATAAAATTTTAGATGGTATTGAAACTTATGTTGTAAATGGTCACACAAAAGGGCAACAACTGGTTAAGATATCAGATTCATCTGATACTATTGTTTTCTGCTCTGATCTCATACCATTAAAATCTCATTTGAAATTACCTTGGATAATGGGTTATGATTTAAATGCAGAAATTACTCTATTAGAAAAAAAGAAATTTTTAGATCAGGCATCTGAGAAAAATTGGATTTTATTTTTTTATCATGACCCTGATTGTGTTACAGTTAGAGTAGAGAAAAATGAAAAGTATTACAAGATAATTGATGAAGTCAGAAGAAGCTAAAAAAAATAAGTTATATAATTCAGGTTTAAATTCATTTAAAAATAAACAATTTTATCAAGCTCATGAGTTTTGGGAAGAATTATGGATCGAGCATAAACTTAGTGATTCTAAGTTCATTCAAGGTTTAATTCAGTTATCAGTTGCTTATTTCCATATAACAAACTTAAACAAGAAGGGAGCAATTAGTTTATTTAAAAAATGTTCAGTTAAACTTAAATTATTTACTCCATGCCACAGAAAAATAAACGTTAGTAATATTTTGAGAAAAATTCAAATGTCTCTGGATTTATTATCAAAAATTGATGACATGAAAGAATTTGACTGGAGTTTAGTTCCTAAATTAGAAGATTGAGTTATGAATTTAAAATATTAACACTTTCAAATGATGCAAGTTTTTCTATATCGCTTGTAACAGAATGTAATAAATACGGTTTTTCATTAATTTTTATTGATGATAAAACGGATATTGAAAATGAAATTAATAATAATGTAATTACAGTTGCACTTTTTGATTTAAGTGATAGTAGATTAAATTCTTTTAAATTCGGAGAGAGGGTTAAATTAGATTATGGTATCCCCATATTTGGTTTACTAAATGAATTTGACAAAAATATTCAAAAAAAAGCTAGAGATCATTCTTTTGATTTAATTTTTACAAAAAAAATGCTTCTCAAGAGTATTAAGGAAGTTGTTATTCATGTATCTAAAGAGTAAATATATTGAACCGTAAAGATAAATCTGTAAAAATTGGAAGTATTTTAGATAAACTTTATCCAGAAACACCTATTCCCTTAAACCATCTAAATTCGTATACTTTACTAGTTGCTGTGATGCTTTCAGCTCAAACAACAGACAAGAAAGTCAATGAAGTAACTCCTGAACTTTTTAAATTAGCTGATTCTCCTGAAAAAATGGTCAAATTGAAGGAGGGGCAGATTAAAAAAATAATTAGAGAGATTGGTTTAGCTCCTACTAAAGCAAAAAATATAAAAAAAATGGCTAAGCAGCTTATAGATGGAGGAGGAATGAGAGCAGATTGGAATTATCTAGAAAGTTTATCGGGAGTAGGTCACAAAACTGCAAGTGTTGTCATGGCCCAATGGTATGATATACCAGCATTTCCTGTTGATACACATATTCACAGACTAGCAGCAAGGTGGGGGTTATCAAAGGCAAAAAATGTTGAGATGACAGAAAAAGATCTAAAAAAATTATGGAATAAAAAAAAATGGAATAAACGTCATTTACAAATAATTTTTTTTGGAAGAGAGCATTGTCCAGCGCGAAATCATGATTTGAAAAAATGTCCTATTTGTTCATGGGCTGCATCAAAAAAAAGGATTGCGTTAGAAATGAAAATTTAATTAATAAAAAATATTTTATTTTTACATAAATTTCAGTAGGTAATTGGGGTAATAAAATGTTAAGTGATAGGCAGGTTAGAGAGAGAGAGATGCGTAAAAATAATATCCTTAATGGGGCTTTACGTGTTTTTCATTCACACGGTATAGAAAAAACTACAATGGATGAAATAGCTTCAGAATCAGGTTTTGGTAAAGCTACTCTTTATTATTATTTTACATCAAAAAATGAAGTTTTTATAGCTATTATGGAAGATGGTTGGAAGCAACTATGGGAAGGTATTGAAAGTAGAATTGTCGAAGAGATGTCACCCAGAAAAAAATTTATAGGTATTATCAGAAAAATGGCAAGTATTGTTAAGGAAAACAAGATTTTATATGGATTTTTATTTACAGCACCAAATCATATTCAAGATGAATCAAAACAATCATGGAAAACTTATCAAGAAAGATTATATTCAATTTTAAAAAGTATTATTGAAGAAGGTATAAAGAAAAATGAGTTCATCGATTTGAATCCTGGTATGTTAATGAAAGCTATTGGTGGACTTTTTCATGGATTATTGTTAGATAATGAAGATGATCTCAGAAATGATGATTTTGAAATAATGTTAAAAAACTTTTTAAAGCCTAGTGATTAAAAAAATTAAAAAAAAATTTAAAGAACTTTACAAAAAGTATGGTTGGAAAATAGCAGTTGCTATCTTTTTTTATTATTTAATAAGGGATGTACTGCTCTATATTGTTCTGCCATGGTTTATAGCTAGTAGATTTATGGATTAGATTTTTTCATAAAAATTAATTCATATAATGAAACAAAAAGCATAATTACCCAACAAAAGTATAATATTGACGATGAAAGTATAATTAAATAAACAAAACTTTCATTTAAATATCTCATTATCCATAAAGAACTAAATGTTATTAGAGTTGATATAAATGGCTCAATAATCAAGAATGTTTTCCATTTTCCTGAAATTATAGAATTAAAATAAAAAATTATTCCAAGAAGTACTGATATGAAAGCAAAAGAAGTAACATGAGTATGGGTTGTTTCAAGCATATCATGTAAATATTTTTCAGTTTTCATAGGTTTGTCTAGATAGTTATCCCAGTCTTCGTAAGACACATCTTCAGTCCCTTTGTAATGTTCAATAATACCTTTGGGTGAAGATTCAGTAGTGTAATATAAATAAGCTAATCCTGTAAGAATTCCAAAACCCATGGTGATTAAAAAAGAGATTAAAATGTATTTTATATTTTTATTGAGATCTTTTAGATGGAAGCTAAGATTCATTATAGCTTCCTATTATACTATCAATAATTATTGATAGCTTATGAATTCCTTTTGACATTGAATATACTGAAATTGTTGCTCCAGATATACCACTTACACCATCGCCAACTTTGTAGTTCGATTCGTCCGTATATTCATTAAATTGAGTAAGCCAGGACTGCCTTCCAACTTCGCCTCCATATGCTTCTCTATATTTTATTACAGCTGCGTTAGATAATTTTTTTTCTTCATTGAAAATAGTTAGGAAGGTTATTGGCATTGACTTACCTTTTACATTATCTAAAATTGCAAAACGATAAGTACTATCACTTAATTGAATTCTCCATACATTAAGTTCTTTTCTAAAATACTTTTGCCTTACAACGTTTTGAGATTTTTTATCTTCCTTAGTTAGTTTATAAAGTTTATGCTCAATATTAATATTATCTGGATAAAATTCATTTATTTGATTTACAGAATCTTCCATTATTTTAGATGCAAGTAATGAACTAGTTAAGAAAATTAATATGTATATATAATTAAACAATTTTTTAATATAATAATTTACAAAAAAAAGAGAACCTAGGAAAATAAACATTGGAGTAATAATTTGAGAGTTTATATTTTATTTACGGTAAAAATAATTCCTAGGCTCTCTTTCAAATATAATGCTTAGGTATTGGGGCATTATATTTTTTTTATATTTTTTTAGAACATATATCCTAATCCCATTCTCATAATATCAGAACCATCTTTATCACCAAGTTCAAATTTTAATGAGATGTTATCAGCTGGCTTATACTTAACACCAAATAAAGAGATTTCAGTTGCATCATCGTTATCATCTTTATTGTATGAACTAGTTCTTGTCCAGACAAAGAAGTCACCTGGAGTTCCAACTAATTCAGAAATGTTATAACCTAAATCTAGATAATAACCAGATGTAGACTCAACTTCATAATCAGCAATGCCATCACCAGAACCATCTAAGTCATGTAGGTTGTTAGTATAATCTATCATACCATATTCTAATCTACCATAAAGGTTGTTTTTACTGTATGTAGCATTGAATTCTGTAAGTGTTACACCAATTGCCTCTCCACCATTAACGTGGTCAGCAGAAACAGGTGCATCGTTCATTGTTACAGAACCACCAAGCTTAACACCATCGAAACCAGAGTATGATAATTGTAAAGTTTTAACCCAACTAGATGTTTTGGAGTATACACCTTTCATTCTAGCTGATCTAATACCTTTAGCAATAGCATCACCATCTAAATCACCAGTCATGGTGAAATTCCAATCGATACCATTTAAATTACCATAAAAAGCAAATCCATTATCAAACCATGTGGTTGGAATAACGTATTTATTATATTCTGGTCTTTCAACACTCATGAATGTTGGAGGTTCGTGATATTCATTTGTAATCCCTGCAGGAACAAGTAGAACACCACCTTTCCATCCCCATGAACCATTCCAGTAATTTAAGTGAGCTTGTTCCATAGCAAGGTAGCCACCGTCACCATCACTATAAACCATATTATGCTCAATTTCAATTTCTGACATCATTGACCATTCTGAGTTAAATTGGTGCTTAATGTAGAAAATGAAACGATGGAAATCAAGTTTACCATCACCATCATTAGCTTCCATGTCATAGTGCATTTCACCATAACCACCAATAGTAGTAGTACCATCTTCAACGAATTCATCTGCAAAAGAAAAAGCAAAGAATAAGCTGCTTATAAGTAATAACATTTTTTTCATTAGTTATTAACTCCTATTTGATTTGTGTTAACATTTTTAAATGAGACTAAATCTCAATGCGGTAATATAAGAAACAAAAATATTAGTATGCAATTAAAATGAGAATAAATCTCAATTAAAAATAAAAAAAGATTTATTTTTTCTTGATTACTGTTCTTGAAGCACCGCAAATTTCCTCAAAATAAACATCTTTATAAGTAAATTGACTTTGGCTCATTACTTTCTCACCATAACCTTCAAGCCAATCTCTGTGTAGTGCTAATTCAACTGGGGCAGGAGGTGTTATAAAAAAATCTACTGTATAAAAATCTGTATCCTTTCCTGGTAGAGAAATATTCCTTGCATAATGAAAATTATCGATCAAATTAATGTGCGGAACAAGGTCTATGTAAGTTGACATACCTGTTCTTTGATTAGTAACTTTTGATGTAACATGAAGATAAGGAACAAATCCACCAGGAGGGGTTCCATCTGGAATATTTTTTTCATCCCAATTTACTCTCGCTTCTATATGGACATGTGTTTGGTTCTCTTCCAAGTGCATTCCTAAAGGCATAATATGATCTTTAACAGCACCTTCAAAAATAAAAACAATACCAGGCTCAATTCTTTCTTCACCAATTACAAGTTCTTGCGAAATAGAAATTGAGGCTACTATTAAAATTATTAGTAATACTTTTTTCATTTTTTCTCCTATATTTTTCGTTTTCCAACTTTTTGATATAAAAAATTCAATCCAATTATTGATAAAATCCAGGTAACAAACTCAATTAGGCTTGGATCTCCATTATAACCAAAAAAACCTTTTATCAACCCTCCAATAGCTCCTTTATCATGTAAGATGGGGTAAGACCCATCAGAGTTTTTTTGAGGATTTATATCCCATATTCTAGATGCCCATTTTTTGGCTTTTTTTTCATTTTCTATTGTATAATTAAATGTTTTACTATCTCCATTTGCTCTAGTAGCTAAAATTACATCTTCTTTGATTTCAGTTTTCCCCCCATAGTATGGGATTACACCTCCTGATTCAAGTTCGTGAACACCATATGTAAGCATACCAGCTGCAACAAATATTAACAATACAGATGTTATATTGAAGAATTGTTTTAAAGGGAATTTAACACCTTGAACAAATATTGCATATCCACCAGCAAGTCCTAGTAATGCTCCAATTACAGAGGAAACGACATTTATTCCATCCTTGCCAGCACCCCATAGAAGTAAAATAATTTCTACTCCTTCACGAAATACTGCTACAAATGCAAGTGTAAAGATTCCATATTTAAATCCGGAAGAAATTGCTTCTTTAGCTTTATTTTTTAAGTCCTCAGAAATATTCTTATTTCTGGCCATCCATATGATCATTGTAGTTAAAACTATTGATGCTATAATCATCACAACGCCTTCAAAAATTTTAGCTTCACTATCTTTTAAACCAATTGCAAGTTTTCCAAAAATTAAAGCGATAACAATACTTGCTAAAACTGCTACAGCAACACCACTCCAAACCATTTTAATGCTATCATTATTTCCAGATTTATTTAAGTAGGTATATAAAATACCAATAATTAATGAAGCTTCTAAAACTTCTCTAAACATTATAATTAATTCAGCCATGATTAACCTTTTTTTTATTGAGATTGATACTCAATTTATTAAAAAATATTTTTAATAAAAAAAGTTTTTTTCGTAGGTAATGCTATATTTGTTTTTTATTCTGAATCAGTTTTAGAGTTAAGGAAAACAATAATATCATCTAAATCTTCTTTATCAATAATGATGGTGGCATCATTAGGTTTTTGTTCTATTATTATTAGTTCTCCGGCATCTTGAATTGATATCCCAGAATTAAATTTTGATTTTGTAGAAGAATTTTGAAATAAAACAGCATCATCAGATTTATTTGAACTATTTTGAAAATAGAAGCTAAATCCAATAATTAAAATTGTTGATATTGATATAAGTATTTCTCTCATAATTTTTTTTTGCTTGTGTACATAACATAAAGTATATAATTATATAAATCCAAGAAAATTCTATCAAATGAATTTGTTACGTATAGAATAATTTTTGTAAATTAATACCTCAAATTAACTATTGCATATGCAAATTATTAAAGGAAGAACATGCCCTATATAACCAAACAATTTAAGTTTTGTGCAGCTCACAAATATTGGAACGAAGATTGGTCAGAAGATGAAAATATAGAAATTTTTGGAGATGATGTCAGAATACATGGCCATAACTATCAACTTGATGTAACTATTGCTGGACAGCCTTGTAAGGAGTCTGGTTTCATTCTTAATCTTTCAGATTTAAAAGAAGTTGTCGAAAATAAAGTCATTAAGATATTAGATCATTCTCAAATTGATGTAGATGTTCCATGGTTTGAAAACAGACAGCCATCTACTGAAAATTTAGTGATTTTCATATGGGATCAAATTTACCCATTTTTGAAAGATAAAATGAAATTACATAAAATTAAATTAAGAGAAACCCCTACAATTTTTACAGAATATTATGGACCAAATGGAGAATAAATGATTAACGAAAAAATTAAAAATGCTACTAAAATTCTCCTCGAAGAAATTGGAGAAAATCCTAATAGAGAAGGATTATTAAATACACCACTTCGAGTTGCCAAGGCTTGGGATTTTTTATCAAGTGGTTACAGGCAAGATATAGAAAAAATCATAAATAATGCTGTATTTGAAGAAACATATGATCAAATGGTGACAGTTCAAGATATTGAGTTTTTTAGCATGTGTGAGCATCATTTATTACCTTTTTTTGGAGTTGCACATGTAGCTTACATACCAGATGGCAAGATAATTGGTCTTTCTAAGATTCCTAGAATTGTGGATATGTTTTCAAGAAGATTACAGGTTCAAGAAAGAATGACAAAAGAAATTGCAACCATGCTACAGAATACATTAAAGCCTAAAGGTGTTGCTGTTATAATAGAAGGTCAGCATATGTGTATGCAAATGAGAGGTGTTCAAAAGAAAAAATCTTATATGTCAACATCGTCTATGGTTGGTATTTTTAGGGAAGATAACAAAACCAGAAAAGAATTTTTAGATATTATAAAAATGCCCAAACAATTTTAATGAAAGAAGATTATGACATTGTCGTAATAGGTGGAGGACCTGGTGGTTATGTCGCTGCCATACGTGCTTCACAATTGGGTAAAAAAGTAGCTATTATTGAAGAATCTGAACTTGGTGGAGTTTGTTTAAACTGGGGATGTATACCCACAAAATCTTTATTAAAAAATGCATATGTGTTTGATTTAATTAAAAATTCTAGTAAGTATGGAATTGATATTTCAGATTATAAAGTCAATTGGAAAAAAATTATTCAGCGTTCTAGAAATATTTCTAAAAGATTAAATAAAGGAATAGAGTTTTTAATGAATAAGAATAATATAAAGTTTTTTAATTCAAAAGCTAAAATCCTTGATAAAAATACATTGTCTTTAGATAATTCAGAACAATTAATTAATACAAAAAATATCATCATTGCGACTGGCACTAAGCAAAAGAATCTGCCAGGAATAAAACTTGATCAAAAAAAAATAATCTCATCAAGGGAAGCTATGGTATTAAAAGAAATACCAAAAAAAATTACTATAATTGGAGCTGGCGCAATAGGTGTTGAGTTTGCACATCTGTACAATACATTTGGAAGTGAAGTAACATTAATCGAATCATTGCCAAGAATATTACCAAATGAAGATGAGGATATATCTAAAGAACTAACTTCAATTTTTTCTAAAAGAAAAATAAATATTTTAACAAATCAAAAAGTTTCAAAAGTAGAAAGTTTAAAAAATCATATTAAAATATCATTGGATAATCATAAGATAAATACAGATATTTTATTAGTCGCTGTTGGCGTAACAGGTAATATATCAAATATTGGTTTGAAAAAAATTGGGATTGAAACTGAAAGAGGTTTTATACTTAAAAATAAATATTTACAAACTAATATTGAAAATATTTATGCTATTGGTGATGTAAGTGGACCACCTCTTTTAGCTCATGTTGCATCATCTGAGGCTATTGTTGCTGTTGAACACATTTGTAATTACAATTCTACCGAAATGAATTATAAAAACATTCCTGCTTGCACATATTGTGAACCTGAAGTAGCTTCTGTTGGTTTAACTGAGAAAAATGCAAAAGAATCTGGTTATAACATTAAGGTTGGAAAGTTTCCTTTTAGGGCTCTTGGAAAAAGTTTAGCAGATGGTAGTCATGAAGGTTTTGTTAAAGTTATATATGATAATAAATATGGTGAATTATTAGGATGCCACATAATTGGGCATAATGCATCAAATTTAATAAGCGAAGTAGGAATAGCTAGAATGCTTGAAACAACACATCATGAAATACTTAAAACTGTTCACCCTCATCCTACCTTATCTGAAGCAATTCATGAAGCAACTGCTGATGCTTTTAAAGAGGCTATACATATATGAATAACCAATTAATCTTAAATTCAGTTATAGACTTATCTTCAAAATATATATCTAATTCTGATATTTTTGACTACATAAAGAACAATTATAATGATGATGAAATAAATTTTTATTTTCTTGGTAAAATTGAGTATATGAATGCATGGAATTTACAAAAAAAAATTCATCATCTAGTTAAGAGTGGTAATCTAGGTGACATTGTTTTATTTTTAGAACATAATCATGTCTATACTTTAGGTAAAAATGCAGATTCAAATTACATTTTAGGTAGATTTCAGGATAAAATTGATATAATACAAACAGATAGGGGAGGACAAGTCACTTACCATGGCCCAGGTCAGTTAGTAGGTTATCCTATAATAAATTTAAATAAATATAGAAAAAGCGTATCTTGGTATATGAGAACATTAGAGAAAGTAATTATCAGAACATTAGAACAGTATTCTATAAAAGCAACTACTAAGGAAGAATTAACAGGTGTATGGGTTAATGACGAGAAAATATGTGCTATGGGAGTACGATTATCCAGGTGGGTAACAATGCATGGTTTCGCATTGAATTTAAATCCTGATATGAAATACTATGACGGAATGATTCCTTGTGGAATCCAAGAATATGGAATAACATCTTTATTTGAATTTTTAAATAAAGAAGTTGATACCTTCGAAGTTATGAATTATCTAGCTAATTTTTTTATTAATCAAACTAAAATTTTAAATTGAAGAAATATAAAAATCACTCAAAAACAGATTTGATAGAGATTTATAACTTGATGTACAAATCTAGAAAACTTGATGAAAAACAACTGATTTTATTAAAACAGGGAAAAGGTTTTTTCCATATTGGCGCATCAGGTCATGAAGCTGTGCAAGTAGCTGCCTCTAAATGTTTTAAAATAGAAAAAGATTATTCTTATCCTTATTACAGAAATCAAGCGTACTGTTTGGGCCTAGGAATGACTTCAAAAGAAATTCTTTTATCTTTTTTGGCAAAAGATTCCGATCCAAATTCAGGAGGTAGACAAATGCCTCAGCATTTTGGTCATAAAGAGTTAAACATAGTTAGTCAATCTAGTCCTACAGGTACTCAGTATTTGCAAGCAACTGGTGCTGCTTTTGCTCTCCAGAAGAATGATGAAAATGGTATTGTTTATGTGTCATCAGGTGAAGGTACAACTAGTCAAGGAGATTTTCATGAAGCGCTTAATTGGTCAAGTAGAGTCAAGGCCCCAGTAATCTTTCATATTGAAAATAATGGATATGCAATATCTGTACCTATTGATGAACAAACGTCAGGTGGTTCTATTTATAAAATTTCATCAGGATATGAAAATCTTCATAGAATTAAAATAGATGGAACTGATTATTTTGAATCATTGATTGCTTTTAATTCCGCGTGTGATAGAGCTCGTAAAGGCTTAGGGCCAACACTAATTGAATCAATGGTTGTTAGGCTGCTTCCTCATTCTTCATCAGATGATCACAGGAAATATAGATTAGAAGAAGATATAAATTCTGACAAAAATAATGATCCTTTAGAAAAATTTAAACAATTATGTATTAAAAAAAATATTTTATCAAAAAATGATTTTTTGAAATTAGAAAAAGATATTTCAGATGAAATTGATGAAGATGCATTATGGGCTGAAAAACAAAATGATCCAAAAGACAGTTCATCAAATTTGTTTGTTGAAGAAAAAAAGTTTGATTCTGATGTTATTTTAAAAGAAAACAATATAGTATTAGTTGATGCAATAAATCACGCCATGGATGAGGAATTAGAATTTAATGATAAAATGTTGGTGTTTGGTCAAGATGTAGCTGGAGGCAAAGGCGGAGTATTCACTGCAACAAAAGGATTAACAGATAAGTATGGTGAAGATAGAGTTTTTAATTCTCCTCTAGCAGAATCTTCTATAATTGGTACAGCTATAGGTTTAGCAACTTTGGGTTATAAACCAGTTGTTGAAATTCAATTTGGAGATTATATTTGGACAAGCATGATGCAAATAAGAAACGAACTTGCTACAATGAATTACAGATCTAATGGTGACTGGCAATGTCCAGTAGTAGTACGTGTCCCTGTAGGGGGTTATATACATGGATCTTTATGTCATAGCCAAAGTATTGATGGATACTTTACACATTTACCAGGCGTTATGATTGCATATCCATCAAATGCTGCAGATGCAAAGAGATTATTAAAAGCTGCGTGTAGAATGAACAATCCTGTACTATTTTTTGAGCATAAAGGTTTGTACAGGCAAGGCTATGCTTCTTCCAAAGAGCCTGATAAGAATTATTTTTTAAATTTTGGTAAAGGAAAAATTATCCAAAAAGGCTCAAACCTAACTATTGTAACCTGGGGTGCTCTTGTTCAGAAGTGTATTGATGCATCTAGGCAATCAGGTGAAAGTGTTGAAATTATAGATTTAAGAACTCTTTATCCACTTGATTTAGATTTAATTATAGAATCATTGAGGAAAACAAATCGGTTGATAGTCGTCCATGAAGATAATTTAACAGGAGGGTATGGAGGAGAAATTGTATCATTGATTAATGAAAATGCTTTTGAATTACTTGATGCTCCTGTAAAAAGAGTTGCATCAAGAGATTTACCTGTTGCATATTCATCAGTTTTAGAAAATCAAATTTTGGTTCAGACTGAATGGATTGTTAAAATGATTAAAGAAATTATAAAATATTAATTGGAGATTTTATGACAACTGATGTAATAATGCCTAAGCTTGGAGAATCAATTACAGAGGGAACAATTTTAGAATGGAAAAAAAATATTGGAGATTCTATTCAAAGAGATGAAACAATTCTAGAAATATCTACTGACAAAGTAGATTCAGAAGTACCTTCTCCTGCTTCAGGTATATTGTTAGAAATATTATATAAAACTAATGAAACTGTTCCAGTAGGTGAGATTATAGCGAGGATTACAGATTCTAATGATGAAAAGCTACCTAAGGTTGAAAATAATCAAACTATTTCAGACAAAAAATCTAATATAGATGAAACTATTAGTTTAGAAGAAAGTTTTGATGAAAAAAAATGTGAAACTGATAACTATGATTTTGATAATAAAAGAAGATTTTTTTCGCCTCTCGTTAAGAGTATCGCAAAAAAGGAAGGAGTTTCTCAAGCTGAATTAAGTGATATTAAAGGTTCAGGTCATAATTCTAGAGTAAATAAAAATGATATCCTGAGTTATATCAAACAAAAAAAACAACTAAATTCTGAATCTTTCAATGATTTTGATATTGATAACGATACGAATGTTAATAATCAAATCCCTAGCTACAACCAAGAAGTTAGTAATTCAAGTAATGAGATTGAACCTATGAGTCATATTAGAAAAATGATAGCTAAACACATGATTGAATCTAGAGATACTTCAGTTCATGTTTATTCTTCAAATGAAGTAGATATGACCTCTATTGTCAATTTTAGAAATAATAATAAAAAAAGTTATGATTTAAAATATGATACTTCATTAACTTTTACACCTTTTATAAGTAGAGCAGTGATTAAAGCAATTAATGAATATCCATTGATTAATTGTTCAATTGTTGAAGAAAATATTAATCACAACAAAAATATTAATATGGGGATAGCTGTTGCTCTTCCTGATAATAATTTAATTGTTCCAGTTATTAAAAATTCAGAAGAGCTTAATTTTTTAGGCTTAACAAGATCTACAAATGATTTAGCAAATAGAGCGAGATTAGGAAGTCTTAATCCAGATGAAGCTAAGGGTTCTTCATTTACTATAACTAATCCTGGAATTTTTGGAAGTTTATTTGGTATGGGGATTATTAATCAGCCAAATGTTGCAATTTTAAGTGTAGGTTCTATTCACAAAAGACCTGTTGTTAAAGAAACTGACTTTGGTGATGTTATTGTTGCTAGAAGTATGATGTATTTAACATTAGCATATGATCATAGAATTATAGATGGAGCTTATGGAACAAAGTTTTTAAGAAAAATTAAAGAATTGCTTGAAAAATTCTCATTTGATGAAATTGAACTCTAATATTTATGATAAAAATTAACGAACCACCAATTAATTCTCAAAATTCATTCAAAAAACCTGAATGGCTCAAAGTTAAATTAAATACAAGTTCAAATTATTCAGAAATGAAAGATTTGATGAAAGAGAATTCATTGCATACAGTTTGCGAAGAGGCAAGGTGTCCTAATATTTATGAGTGCTGGAACAATAGGACCGCTACAGTTATGATTTTAGGTGATACTTGTACAAGGTCGTGTGGCTTTTGTTCAGTTAAAACTGGTAAACCTCTACCTGTAGACTATAATGAACCAGAGCGTGTAGCTAAATTAGTTCAAAACTTGGACTTAAGACACGTCGTGATTACTTCAGTTGATAGAGATGAGTTGAAAAATGATTATGGTGCCAAAATCTGGAATGAAACAATAAAGTCTATAAGGAATATGGTTCCAAGTTGCACAATAGAAGTTCTAACTCCAGATTTTAGAGGGTATACGCCTGCTCTTGATTTAGTATTTAATGCTCGACCTAATATTTTTTCGCATAATATAGAATGTGTAGAAAGAATTTCATTAGATGTTAGGAGACAGTCAAATTGGAAGAGATCATTAGAAGTATTGAAATATGCAGTATCACAAAAAATGTCTACTAAAACAGGTATGATGGTGGGTTTAGGTGAAACAGATGAGGAAGTTTATGAAACAATGTATTTAGTTGCAAAAACTGGAGTTGAAATATTTAATATTGGTCAATACCTTCAGCCAACAAAATCTAACCTTTCAGTTAAAAGGTTTGTTCATCCTGATACATTTAAAGATTATGAAAAATATGGTTATGAGCTAGGTTTTAAGGTTGTAGAATCAGGACCTCTGGTTAGATCATCCTATCATGCAGATTCTCAGGCACGTGATTTTGGATTGGAGTCACACCCTTAGTTGTGATATGTCAGGTTTATTAGAAAAAACATGTCAAAATTACATGCTTTATAATTAAGATTCTTAATCTTTGTCTTTTGGTACAATCTTTGAAATAAATACAATTATTAAAGTATGGAGGTTTTTTCGTGACAAAATTAAAAAAAGTTTATCCTGTATTGCCACTTAGAAATACAGTTCTTTTTCCAAATCAAATAATACCAATTTATATTGGAAGACAGCAATCGTTAAAGCTTGTTGCTGATGTTAGTATTCAAGAAGATAAGAATATTTTAGTTGTGGCACAAAAAGATGGAAATAAAGAAAATCCCAAACCGGAAGATTTATATAATCATGCAGTTATAGGTAAAATTATGAAAGTATTCGATATGCCTGATAAATCAAAATCTGCGATTGTTAAGGGTATTGAAAGAATTAAAATTACTAAGTTTAATGAATTTGTTGAATATTATACTGCAGAATATGAAATTAGTCAAAATATAGTTGACCACGATGAACTTGAAATGAAGGCGTTAACAGGTAATATTAAATCTATGTTTTCAAATTTAATTGAAGTCGCTCCTTACCTCTCTGATGAACAGTCAAATGTACTAAGTAACTTACAAAGTCCTGAAAAGATTGCTGATAAAGCAATTTCTTTGATGAATATATCTACTGCTGAAAAACAAAGTATATTAGAAGAGTTAAATATATATAAGAGATTGGAGAGAACTTCAGTTTTGATAAATCATGAAATACAAAGAATTGAACTTGGTGATAGAATACAAGCGGATGTTCAAGATGAAATTTCAAAAACTCAAAAAGAATATTACCTTAGAGAACAGTTAAAGGCAATAAAAAAAGAGCTTGGAGAAGATGAATCCAATATCGAATTAAAAGAAATTCAAGAGAAAATAAAAAATGCAAAAATGCCGAAGGAAGTTTTAAAAGTTGCTAATAAGGAATTATCTAGGCTTGAAAAAATCCCTACTCATTCTCCAGAATATACTGTAACTCGAACATATCTTGATTGGTTGGTTGAATTGCCATGGGAAAATGAATCTGAAGATATTGAAGATTTAGAATTTGCCAAAAATACACTTGATGAAGATCATTTTGGTCTTAATAAAGTTAAAGAGAGAGTAATAGAACATTTAGCAGTAAGAAGTTTAAAAAAGAGTAGAAGCAAAGAAGGTGAAAAAATTAAAAGTCCTATTCTTTGTTTTTCAGGACCTCCAGGTACAGGTAAGACCTCGATTGGTAAATCTATTGCTAAGTCAATGGGAAGAGAATTTGTGAGAATTTCTCTTGGTGGAATCAGAGATGAAGCAGAAATTAGAGGTCATAGGAGAACATACATTGGTGCATTACCTGGAAGAATCATTTCTAGTTTAAAAAAAGCAGGTACTAATAATCCAATTTTTATTTTAGACGAAATAGATAAATTGGGCATGGATTTTAGAGGTGATCCATCAAGTGCGTTACTTGAAGTTTTGGATCCAGAACAAAATTTTTCATTTAATGATCATTATTTAGAAGTAGATTTTGATTTATCAAATGTTATGTTTATTACTACAGCCAATCGAATAGATCAAATACCAGGTCCACTAAGAGATAGAATGGAAATTTTAGAGTTTACAGGATATATTCACGATGAAAAACTTCAAATTGCAAAAAAACATTTATTACCTAAATCTATCAATTCTCATGGTCTTAAGAATAGTGAAATTAAAGTTGAAGATGAATCAATTTCAAAATTAATTGAATCCTACACTAGAGAAGCAGGTGTAAGAAATCTTGAAAGACAAATTTCAAATGTTTGTAGGAAAACAGCTAAGGATATTGCTACAAAAGTAAAAAAGAAAGTTGTAGTTAATCCAGAAGTAGTACATGACTATCTAGGACCAGAAGTATTTTTCTCAGATGTAGCTGAAAGAGCCAATAAGCCTGGTGTGGTAGTTGGACTTGCATGGACTGCATTTGGAGGAGATATACTTTTTATTGAAGCATGTAAGATGCCAGGTAAGGGAATGCTTAAGCTTACAGGCAAGCTTGGTGATGTAATGAAAGAATCTGCTCAGGCTGCTTTTTCATATGTCAGAACAAACGCTAAAAAGCTTGGAATTGATCAAAGTTTTTATAAAAAACATGATATCCATATACATGTTCCAGCAGGAGCCATTCCTAAAGATGGTCCATCTGCAGGAGTATCTATGATCACTGCGATTGTTTCACTGCTTTTAAATAAACCAGTTAAAAGTTTGTTAGGAATGACAGGTGAAATTTCATTAAGAGGTAACGTTCTGCCTATTGGTGGATTAAAAGAAAAATCTACTGCAGCTCATAGGGCAGGTTTAAATCACATAATAGCTCCACATCTTAATGAAAAGGATTTAGAAGAGATTCCTAGTCAAGTGAAAAAAGATTTAAAAATAACATTTGTAAAAGATGTAGAAGATGTTATTAAATTAGCAATAGATAATTAGTTTGATAAAGGTCGAGTAACTCAGTTGGTTCAGAGTGCCGCCCTTACAAGGCGGAAGTCCGGGGTTCGAGTCCCTGCTCGACCACAAAAAACCTCTCATTTTGAGAGGTTTTTTTTACATTCCATAAATTTTGTTGTATCATATAACATTTATTTATTAAAATATCGTGCAAAACGTGCAAGATGTTTCTAATTAAAAATAAGGTGTTTCATGTATACAAAATCAAATAATTGGCTAAATGCTAAAATAAAAGCCATCAAAAAACTAACAAAACAAACTTGGAAATTTACGATTCAATTTGATGAAGATTTTATTTTTACTCCGGGCCAATTCATTACTTTAAAAGTTAGAGGAGTTCAGAGAAATTATTCGATTGCTTCATTTTCTAAGAATAGAAATTTAATAGAATTAATTATTGTGAAAGTTGAAAATGGTAAATTAACAACGATTTTATTTAGAGATGTCGAGCCTGGAGAAAATATAGAAATAAAGGGTCCTAAAGGCAATTTTACAATGCCAGAGAATACTAATAGAGACATTTTTTTCATTTGTACTGGTACTGGACTTGCTCCATTTAAAAGTATTTTGGATGAAATAGAATTGTCAGGAAAATATCCTAAAAGAATTTTTTTAATTTTTGGAACTAGAACTAAAAATGATTTACTTTTTTATGATGAAATGAAAAAAATGGTGAAATCCATTCCAAATTTCAATTACATTCCCGTTCTATCTAGAGAAAATTGGGAGGGTGAAACTGGATATGTACATCAACAATATAATAATATTGTTAAAAATGAGAAACTACAAAATCCCTTATTTTACTTATGTGGTTGGAGAAATATGATAGTAGATGCAAAACAACAATTATCTAACCTTGGTTATGATTCATCAAATATTAAACTAGAACTCTATGGATAAACTTTTATGAAAGATAATATGAAAAGAAATGAAAAAATGGAAATGTTAAGATTTGCAATAACTATTAATCTAATTATAGGTTTATATAATATTTTTTTATTTTCATATGATAAATCAATTTTTAATTTTATGATTGGATCTCTAAATATAGGTGTTTGGGTTTTCTTTAGAGATATGAAGTTAATTAAAGCAATGGTTAAGAAAGATAAATAAATTTTTATTATTTGAATGATAAAAATTTTCCAATATAGTTCTTTAGGTAATCATAATTATGGATGGCTAAACGCTAAATATCATTTCAACTTCGCAAATTATTTCAACCCCTTAATCAAACCTATAAAACCATTACTTGTTTGGAATGATGATACTATCAGTCCCAAAACCGGATTTCCTATGCATTTTCATGATAACATGGAGATTATCACATACATTAGAAAGGGTAAAATTACCCACAAAGATAATTTAGGTAATTCAGGAGAAATTAAGTCTGGACAAATCCAAATTATGTCAGCAGGTACAGGAATTACTCATTCTGAATATAATAATTCAGATGAAATTACTAAGCTATTTCAAATATGGATAGAACCAAATACATTTAATACAAAACCTAAATGGGAAAATATTAATATTGATAATAATAATGAAGAGCAAATTCAAATTCTTGCTTCTGGCCAAAATAAATATGATAAACTAAAAATTCCTAAAATTAATCAAGATGTTTCTTTAGTAAGAATAAAAGGAAAGAAAAATTCAATTAACTATAATCTTGGATATAAAAGACATATATACTTTGTTTTATCATATGGTAAAATAAAAATTAATAATTTGGTAGTTAATGATGGAGATGGTATTTACATTAAAAAAATAAATAAATTTAAAATTGAATTTTTAGAACAAAGCGAAATTATATCTGTAGATATGTTAGATGCTAAGCAATAAATATCATGATTGCAATTTTAAAAAAACCTACTTTTTTATTATTTTTTCTCGGCAATATAATATCTCTAATTGGTTTTGGGTTCAATATGATTGCAATAAGCTGGTTGGTACTTGCAGAAACTAGTTCTGAATATACCTTAGGTAAAATTATTGCGTCTGCTACTATCCCAGGACTATTTATTTCTTTATTTACTGGATATATAATTGATAAAACCAACAGAAAATGGTTAATGGTTTTTTTAGACATATTTAGAGTAATTGTTATTCTATTATTTTTATTATCACTTAATTATTTTGATTTTACAATATTGCTTTTATATCCAGTGGTTTTTTTAATAGGTATAGGTAATTCATTATTTTGGTCAACTTCACAAGCTTTCACACAAGAAATTGTTTCTGAATCAGAATATTACAATGCAAATAAATTACTTTCTGCAAGTTTTCAAATTGGTTCTATTTTGGGAGCAAGCATTGGTGGTTTTGTAGTACATTTTTACAGTCCTTATGTTGCACTATGGATAAATATTTTAGCATATTTAGTATCTGGAATTTTAATTTCATTAGCACCATTTAAAAATTCCATAAAAAGTTCATCAAATTCAAATATAATTAAATCCTGGATGAAAGGATTTATATTTTTAAGACAAAGATTTGATATCGCTATGTTATCTTTTACAACTATTTTGTCAGATGTGGCAATTTGGGGGTCTTTATCAGTTTTAACTATATCTATATCAATTCAAATTTTTGATATGGGAACATTAGGATATGGTATTTTAGATGGTTTTTATGGTTTAGGAGCTTTTATATCAGTTTTAATTGTTGGATATTTAACTTCAAATTGGTCAAGGAGTTTAGTTCTTAGAGGATGTTATCTATTTGGTTTTTTGTCTCTATTATTATCATCAATTATGCCAAATATATTATTTGCTGCACTTTTCTTTTTCTTACTTGGTATAAATATAAATTCAAGTAGAATTATTACAAGAACCATAATTATGGAAAATGTTGATAATAAAATAATGGGAAGAGTGCAAACTGTACTTGGAATATATTCTAGGTTAATGGTTGTCCTAAGTTCATTAGTTACAGGTTTTATTATTGAAAATTATACTATACAACTAGCATTATTCTTTACATGTATGCACTACTTGGTTGCGTTCGTTGGAATAACAGCTGTTGGTATAATCTGGAATAAATCAAACAAATATCTGTTCTCAAATTAAATATGAATAAAGAAATTAACATAATTTTTCCAAATCAACTTTTTCAAAATTCAGAAATTGTTCAAAACAAAAAAGATACTTATATAATTGAAGAAAATTTATTTTTTAATCAATATAAATTTCATAAGCATAAAATAGCTTACCATAGATCTTCAATGCAAAAATATAAAGATTACTTACTAAGTAAAAATATTAACGTTATTTATATTGATAATCAGGACAAATTATCAGATATAAGAAATTTTATTAAGGAGAACTACAAAGATTTAAAAAAAATAAATTTATATAATCCTGTTGATAATTGGTTGTTGAAAAGACTAAATCTATATTCAAAAAATATAGAATTAATTTTTTTTGAAAATCCTTTGTTTTTAAATACATCTACTAATAATTCGGATGATTTTTTTAGACACGATAAAAAAAAGTTTTCACATGCAATTTTTTATAAAGAACAAAGAAAGAAGTATAACATTTTAATGGTTGATAAAAAAAATCCATTTGGTGGAAAATTCTCTTTTGATACTGAAAATAGAAAAAAGTATCCTAAAGATAAAACACCTCCAAAAATTGATTATCCATCAACTGATGATTACTGGAGAGAAGCAGTAAGTTATGTAAATAAATATTTTAATGATAATCCAGGATTTTTGCCCAATAATCAAATTTATCCAAATGATTTTAATCAATCTAATTCTTGGTTTATGAATTTTCTTGAACAAAGATTTTCTGAGTTTGGAGATTTTGAAGATGCTATTGTTGATGATAAAGTTTTTCTTAACCATAGTATTTTAACACCAATGTTAAATACTGGGTTAATTTCACCAAAATATATAATCAACTCAGTTATAAAGTTTGGAGAAGAAAATAATATTCCTATCAATTCACTTGAAGGTTTTGTACGACAGATTATAGGTTGGAGGGAGTTTATAAAAGAAATGTATATTTGTAAGGGAACTTTCTCAAGGACAAATAATTTTTGGAATTATAGTAGAAAAATACCTGAGTCATTTTATGATGGCTCTACAGGCATATTACCATTTGATGATTCTATAAAAAAAGTTTTAAAATATTCATATTCTCATCACATTGAAAGATTAATGATAATAGGAAATTTTATGTTGCTTTGCGAAATAAACCCTAATGATGTATATAAATGGTTTATGGAACTATATATTGATGCATATGATTGGGTAATGGTACCAAATGTATATGGAATGAGTCAATTTGCAGATGGGGGACTGTTTGCTACTAAGCCATATATCAGTAGCTCAAATTATATAAAAAAAATGAGCAATTATAAATCTGGTGAATGGGATAAAATATGGGACGGTCTTTACTGGAATTTTATTAGTAAAAACTCAAATTTTTTTAAATCTAATCCTAGGCTCTCAATGATGCATCATTTATTTAACAGAATGGATCTAAATAAACAAAAAACACACATAGAAGTTGCCGAAAATTTTTTACGTAATCTTTAACTGGAAAGAATAAGATTGATAATAACTATAATATCTTGAATATTAATCAAAGAATCTTCATTTAAGTCAGCTGCATAGGTTTGAATGTCAGATAGGATAATTTCTCCTAAAATATAATTTACAATAGTTACTAAATCTAAGATATCAATTATCTCATCTTCATTTAAATCTCCTGGTATATAAATGAAAGAATTAATATAATCTATTAGTACTCTTAAGCTTTCCTCTGTTGCCATTTTAGCATTATTAAGATTTATGTTACCTCCAACATGAATATGCCCAGATGAAATGCAATTATTATTTCCAAATTGATTCAAATCTCTATACCAAGTCCCATGATATGCCATAAACTCAGATACATATCTTCCTGGATCACCATTAAAATCAATATAAGGATTTAATCCTATCTCCAAATTGGAAATATTATTTACAATCTGTTCCATTGGTAAGTTTGAATTTCTCAGGTAGAACGAAACTTCTTCAGAATCAGGAGGATTTGGAGTAGGTAGAAATGGAGCTGTAAAATCATTGAACCAATTTGTTCTATTATATGCATTAAATTCTAATTCCCAGCTTTGATCCATATATCCTCTACTAAATGTAATTACCGCAATAGGGTTGTATTCATTAAAGATAGGCCAGAAGTCATTTGAAGTATCTTGATAATCTACTTCTAAATCACCATATCCTTGACCACAGCTAAGGCAATCAGGATCTGAGAATTCTGGAAAAAAAGAAATTACATCATATCCTCTATTTTCCCAGTTATCTCCTTGCCATCCTTCCGAATTGAGAGATTGATTTTGGCTAAAATGTCTTATCATCTCATTTGTTGGTGGCCAATATCCAGTTACAAGAATAATAGGTTCATCTCTGAATTTATTTTTTTTATAAAATTTATTCTTCCGAAATATATTTTTCTCATAAGAAACCTTGGAGAATACTAGGTTGACTTTATCAATCATATCAGTAGTACTAAATTCAAAAATAAAAAAATTTGAATTAAATGTTCTTATAATTAACTCATTACCTAGAAAATTATATGGGCCTTTGAAGTTTTTATAATCATCTGAATCAATTATAAAAATTTTATTATCATTAAATCGTCTATCCAAACTTACTTGAAATAATTTATTACTTAAATCTGTAACTTCAATCAAAGCTTTGCATACGTAGCGACCTGACCTCATTTTTTTACAGTCTAAATTAATTTTTTCATAAGATTGATTAATTTTAACTAATTTTAAATTATTAAAATTCTTAGATTCTGGACAATCATAATTAACTAGTTGAGGAATTGAAACGGATAATAAAAAAAAGATAAGATATTTTTTAAAAAAATTCATTTTTGTAATTGTCATTGGTTAAATTATATTGTTATAAATTTATAAAATATTATAATAAAATAATTAAAATAATTGAATTATTTATTTCTGACCATATTATTGTTAGTAGTTATAAACTCATTTGGATATTTATATTCATATTTAATTGTTACAGGTAGTATAGGTAGTAATAATCAAATCCAACCTAAGTCCAATAGAGATAAAAAATACTTTGATAAGCATAAGTCATTATTTTTAATAAATGTGTTAATATTGATGTTTTTTGTTTTTCTAGGTTTTTATTTTTTTGGAGATTTTATTATTGACCAAACCTCTTCTTTTAGTTTTTTCCACTTATTTTTTCATCTTTCAGTTATTTTGATTTTTGATGATACTTTTTTCTATTTTTTACATCGTTTTATGCACGAGAATAAATATGTTTATTACAAAATTCATAAAATTCATCATGAAGCTAATTCCCCAATACCAATTGATTATATTTATGTTCATCCCCTTGAATGGATGTCAGGATTTATAGGTCCTTTCATAGGAATTTTGATTTTAGGTGGTGTAAATATATATACATTTTGGTTGTATTTAATCATTAGAAATTTACATGAATTAGATATTCACTCAGGTATCAAAAGTTCATTTTTAAATAAAACAATTCCTTTTGCTGGGACTAATGAACATCATGATAAACACCATGCTGTGAGAAACGGTAATTATTCTTCTACATTTACTTTTTGGGATATTATTTTTAAAACTAAAATATGATTTTGTGATATAAATTGTAATTTCTATGTAATATTTTTTATAATTTGATAAAAAATAAAAAAGTTTAGATGAAGTTAATTCTATATATAATATTTAGTTTATCATTCTGTGATATAAAAATAGTATCTGAATTTGGGATGCCTGATGATAGGTTTGGAAGAGATGTTTCCTTATCGAATGAATGGATTGCTGTGGGAGCAAATAGAGATGATAATGAGAATGGCTCAAATGCAGGAAGCATATATGTTTATAGATATGATGATTTAGAAATTATAGATGAATTTTTTTTAGTGGCACCTGATGGAGAATCAAATGATTATTTTGGTAAAACTGTTTCAGTTTATCAAAATTGGCTCCTAACTAGTTCAATTTATGATAATGTAAATGGTGAAAAATCAGGTTCAGCATATTTATTTAACTTTAATGGAGAAAGTTGGGCTTTCCATACAAAAATTGTTCCTGAAGATGGTTCTCCTTTTGATAGGTTTGGATATTCCCTTGATATACATGATGATCAAGTAATTATTGGTTCAGTTTATGATGATGATTTGGCAGAAAATGCAGGTTCTGCTTATGTTTACGAGCTGCTAAATGAACAGTGGGTTTTTAAACAAAAGTTAAAATTAGATAGCCCTGATGTTGATGATTTTTTTGGAATATCAGTTTCTATTTCTTCAAACCTTATTGCAGTAGGTGTAGTTAATGATGACGATTTAGGATTAAATTCTGGTTCAGTGATTTTATTCAAAAAAAATAACAATGAATGGGAACACTTTTATAAAATTTTAGCTTTTGATGGATCAGATTATGATTTATTTGGAAATGATATTGATTTAAATTTAAGAAAATTGGTCGTTGGTTCGTTTCACGATGACAATTTTTATAATAATTCTGGTTCAGTTTATTTGTATGAAGTTAATCAAGATTATGAAGTTCTTCTGTTAAATAAAATTACATCCTTGGACGAGTCTCCAAATGATAATTTTGGATATTCAGTATCACTTTCTGATAATTATTTTGCTGTAGGATCAAAAGATAATGATAATGGGATAAATTCAGGTGCTGTATATTTATATGATTTAATTGATAATTTAAATCAATTTAAATATATACCTGACGATGGTGAGGCATTCGATGAATTTGGAGTATCATTATCGATTTATGAAAATAAAATTTTAGTTGGTTCACAGCATTCAAATAACTCAATTGGAGCTGTTTATTTATCAAATATAATGAATTGCAATAACATCCTAGCTTGTAATTATAATGATGGACTTTTAAATGATGATTTTGGCTGTCAATTTCCGATCAATAATTATGATTGTTCAGGTAACTGTTTTTATGAGGTTGATAATTGTGGAGTTTGTAATGGGCAAAATTTGAAGGGCGATGTAAACTATGATTCTATCGTAGATATTGTTGATGTCGTTTTTATAGTTGATTATATTCTAGCATATAATCTCCAAAATTTAAATACTTGTATGGCAGATATTAATTTTGATTTGTTAGTAAACATAACAGATTTAATTCTAATAATAGAATTTATTTTGGAATCTTAAAGTTTAATGCCAAGTTTTTCATAAATATATGAAAGAAGCCATAATGGTCCAATTAGCAAAAATTGTAAATCTTTTACAAACGCAGGTTTTTTACCTTCAATCTTGTGTCCAATAAATTGACCAATCCACGATATAATAAATATACCTAAAAATATTTTAAATTTTTGGTTTATGAAATTTAGATTTATTAACTCAATAATATAAATGAAAAAGATTGATATTATAGCCATGCCTAAAGCCAATGACTTTGAAAGTTTAATATAATATCCAATTGCAAAAATAATAAAAAACCATAGGGCACTTATTGTAACTGAATTAAATGTGAAAAGAGTCATCAAAGATAGTAAGCCCAGTAAGCTAAACATTATCAATGGAATGCAAATCCAATGAATTATTTTGTTAGCTTTATTTCTATGATATTTTGCATATTCATCATTCCATTCATTGATATTACTCATATAACTATATCTCCTCTTTTAATAAAGCATATGTTTGCCAAAAATTAACAGAATCAGCCCATTCTTTTGATGAATATTCTCCTTTAGTACCTCCTGGTAAACAAAGTTGATTTCTCATCATAGTTACTGGTCCCATAGGTAGTTCGTTTAAACATTTAGGAATACCATAAAATGCGATAAGCTCCCATTTGCAATTTGTCTCATCCTCATTCGTTTCATTTAATACATCATTTCTATAGAGTATTAAGTCAACTGAACCTAAAACAAGAGGTTTGCCATTAAGTGCTTTAGTGCTAAGATAAATATTTTCATTGTCTCTTCTTTTCTTAGGTTTTGTTTCAAATTTAGTATTCATATTTATCTTAACCATTGGACTAATAAAATTTGTTGTTAGCTTTTTATTTACTTTTACCAAAATTACACCATCTCTATATCCTTTGCTATATTCACCTTTAATTAATTGATCTTCAGCATGGTGTCTAATTTCTTCAAACGACAAAACAGAATAGGTCTTTCCAGAACCTTTGATTTGTCTTCTAACAAAACTATTAATCCCAACAGAATTCTTATTATTGCTACCCATTAATGATATTATTTATTAGTTTATAATTATTAAATATATACAAAAAAAACACTTAATAGAAGGAATAATCAAATTGAAAAATGATAAGAAAAGTTTAAATGAAATATTGGATATTTATCAAGATTTAGAATCTAAGATCATTGAAAGTGATGGGGCTGTAGATGATGAAATGGAAAATTTATTAAATGTTAATGAGTTAGATTTAAAAAATAAGCTTGATGGATATCAAGGTTTTATTAAGTACCTTGAAGGCCAAATATCATATCTAAAGAGTATGGAGTCTCACTTTGCAAAGAGAAGAAAAACTTTAGAAAATTCAATTAAAAAATGTAAGGACTCAATGACTAGAGCTCTATCATTGACTGATAATACAAAAGTTAAAACTTCAAATTATAACTTCTCATTATGTAAAACTGAAAGTTGGTCAGTGGATTCTAGCTCATTAAGTAATGAAATTAAAGATGATTTAATTGATAAAGGAATTGCAAAAAATATACTTAAAATTTCTTTAACTGATTTAAAGCTAGAATACAAGAATACTGAAAGAACTGAAATTCCTGAATGGATTAAAATTAGTAAAGATAATTATATCAGGGTATCATAAATACCATATAATTAATATAGTTATATAGATTATTTAAACTTTTTAATTAACTAGTATAATATTGACTAACTGTACAATATCAAGAATATCAACATCGCCATTTCCATCTAAATCTCCTATTTCATTTAGGATACCAGAAAAATCATCTATTTGATTTAAAACTAAATTAATCATCATAACGATATCAAGTATGTTTAGGGTAGAGTCAGAATTCATATCACCATTTGTTATATTATTATTAAATGAAATGAGATTGTCTATCTGCCTGCTTAAGGGATTCGCATTGTAATCCAAAACAGTCAGGGATACTGTGAATGGTCCATTGGATGTATATGTATGAATGGGACTTTCTTCAAAACTTGTTGAACCATCTCCAAAATTCCATAAAAACCAACCGGTTAAACCACTTGATTCATTTTTAAAGTTTATAGCTGAGGGTGATGTGTAATCACTTTGTGATATTGAAAAATTAGGTGTAACAGGATTTAACTCACTGTAAGAAACTTCTTTATGGATGAGGTAATCTAAATCTATGACTTCATTACTTTTAATTTGTATAAAGTAATAATCGTTTGGTATTAGATGATTTGTTTCATCGGTTGTGCTATGCCAGTCTGACCATTCTATTATACTTATATCATCATAAAAAGCCTTAGATGAATCACTTCCAGGAATCTCTAGGTTAAGTCTCGTATCAAAAAAATTTGTTCCGTTCCTGGGTGATAAGTCTGTATATAGGGTAGTCCATTCATTATCTCCACTTAGGCCATTTGAAAATGAATCTGTTCCTAGGCTTATGGATGATGATCTTGATGAGTAGTATCTTACTTGAACATTCGCATCATTTGCATTAACAGTTTTAATATTCCCGTACAAACCATAATTCATTTGATCATTCATTTTAATTCTGTATTGTAAGTTTGTTATAATATTATCTCCAGAACTAATATCTCTACTTAAACAAATAGACCTTGCACCATTAAAATACTCACTATCATCATAATACTCATCATCATTATTAAGATTCCACATTGTAGAACCTTCATCTTCCATATTACCAAACCATAAAACATCTCTTCCTAATCTAAATTCATAATTTGTTATCAAAGAATCAATTGAATGAAAATTACCAAATTTATGAATAGGAATTGGAATTGAATAATATTCTGAATTATCCATATAAGTATTAATAGGTGATTTAGAGGTTATATATGTTTCATTAACTAAATCAGGATTAATTATAATATATCCTTTATTATCTTCTCTATTTACATCAATGTAAGTATTAAGCTCACTTGATTTGAAAGCAATATAATCTAGAATATGTAATCCAAGCTCTCCTTGAGCAACATAAGGTATCCTCTCATCAATATAAATTGGATCTATATTATAATTATAAATTTTTGATGTATCTAGTGAAGAATTTAGAATTAGTGATGGAAAAGTTTCTGGGTAGGATAAATCAAAAACAAAATTACCAAGAGAGTGTGCGATTAATTTTTCATTATATACTTCAAATCCTTGAATTACATGAGGATGATGAACAATCACCAAGTCAGCACCATTGTCAATTGCAAAATGACGAATTTCTCTATCCCACATATGAGGAATATCAATGAAAGGCGAATAATTTTCTTCTTCATCTGAAATATCCTCAATATCCATGAAATTAATATTTTCATTTGGTAGTAGATAATTATTGTTTAGTTCAACATTATCTAAAATTATTTGATCATAATCTTGACCTGGCTGAGTTGAATATTCGCTTCCAGCATGCATCTCAATAATAATAAAATCAGCAATATCACTTACATCTCTAATTTGCTCTCTTAAATAATATGGGGTCATATATGCAAAACCAGGCTTGTTATATCCAGCATTTAAATATGGTTGAGCATTATTATATTGACCAGTTCTATCACTTGATGCTAACATGGCAATATTTAATCCATGGCTGTTAACCATTAAAGGTTGATAAGCCTCATATGAGTTTACTCCTGCTCCAGAATGTAGTATATTATTTTCATCCAAAACTTGCTGGGTGTTAATTAAACCTTCAATACCAAAATCTATAATATGATTATTAGCTAATGAAACAACATCAATTCCAGCGTAGACTAGGCCACTTACACTGCTAGGGTCTGCTTTAAAAACTACAGATTTAGTTGGATGAGGTTCTCCGTATAGGGTCAAAGGACATTCTAAATTAGCTACTGTAATATCTGCTTGATTTCCTAAAAGTTCTAAAGTATGTTCAAAAATATATTCAACGCCATATTGGTCAATAATACCTCCGACATTTTCATAATTTCTTCCAAACATTATATCACCAACAAAATTCATTGTTAATGGTAATGATGATGTTCCATACTCAACGGCAACTGGAATTGTTGCATATCCTGAATAACCTTGATTATCTTCAACTTGAAGAATAACATTATAAGTATGATTATCTTGAATAACATAATTATGTGTGGGGTTAGGTTCATTGCTTGATTCACCATCACCAAAGTGCCAAAAAAATGAAAAATCATCACTATCTTCATCTTCAATATAACTATAAAAGTTTACCGTAATTGATCTATCTCGATTGAATAACGATCTTGAATCTAATATTTCATAATCAATTTCAACATTAGGTGAATAGGGAATTGAGTTTGTTATATCAATTAAATCATCAAAATAAGAAATACTATTTATATTTGAATCATCTTTATCATTTATATAAACTATTTTTTCAATTAGTGGATAGTAGTCAAAATATGCATCCCAGTCATCTGCTATTGGTAGTTGAAAAATATTCCATTGATTCTCAGCAAATGCACCTTGATAAACAGTAACCCATTCCTCAATGTCAAGCTCTTGACTTCCATAAAAAGAATAATATAAAGTATTCACGGAATCCTGTAAGGCTAGGCCAATTATTTCACCGGTTTCTTCTGAATATGATGCAATTTGCCAAACTGAACCCTGATTTATTTGTTGATCTTCAATATCTTCAACTTTCCATGTATTACCATAAATTTTAAGACTTCCATTTGAGTTATAAAATGTGTTTAATGAATCAATTTCCCAATCATCTGGATTTTGATCATGATTGGGGAAGGAATTTAATATAATGTCATTTGTTTCAAAGTTTTGTATTATGATATTGTCTTGATGGTTAATGAAATCATTATTAACAATATTACTATTTTGGCTTTCATTATCGAAATGATCTATTGATTTTAATGTGAAAAAATATTCTTCATTTTGATTTAAATTATAAATTATTGCTTCGTTGGTTCTAACATCAATAAGATTTGATTGATTGTTAACATCCCAAACTAGATAATTATCGTTAAATAATGAATCTTGAGCATACAGAATCGAGTAAGACTTAAAATTTGAATCATTTGTTTGATCCCAATTTAATTTTACGTAGTGATCACCATCAAAAGATGTTGATAAATTATTAATTGTTGTAGGTGGTGTTAAATCTGGATATTCATTCCAATAATCAAGATAGGATTTAACCGCATCATTAAACGGTTTGTAGTAATCCCTTATAACTGAAAAGTTATTATCATATAATTGCATTACATCAACATTCATCAATCTAAATAGTTCTGGCTTTTCATCTAATTCAACTTGAATCCAAGGTTCATAAACTGAGACATTATCAAAATAATTACGCAAATATATCATCTGTACTGCATTATTACCTGTGGGACCAAGTAATTCATAAGCATGTGGAATTTCATAAATTTCATTTCCGTAGTAATTAAATATACTATCATAGTGAACTTGGTAATATTCATCTACCCTTAAAGATTCATGATTACCCAAAAAAGAAAATTGATTCTCATTAATAGGGAATTCATCTGTCAAGTTTATTATATCAATATGTTCATTTGAAATGTCTCTTATAGGTTTATTTACAAATTTTGCATCATAACCACCTGAAATGACTAATGATTTAAATCCTTCATGACTTTCATTTTCATCAAAGCTATGCATATGAAAGACAATTGGAGAGTGGGGACCAATATTTACTAGTGAATCACATAAAACCTCATGAAACTGATGAAAAATTGTATTAGAATTTCTAGATGGATCAGATAAAGATTTATTATTAGTATAATTACCTTGATTAGTCCACTTAACCTCTCTACCAGTACCAGATAGCAAGAGTGCGAATGCATCTATTTCAAAAAATAAATCTAAACCAACATACGGAGATATAAAATCATCATTTGGATGAGGGATTTCAATAACAACTTGTTTATTTATAGCTTCGGGATTGATTATATAAAGTCCCCATCCATTACTAAAACTACCTAAAACATCGTCATCATCTATTTCAACTAAATTAGAATCATAATATGTTGTATCTAATCTTTCTCTAAGCATATAATAATTTTTATTAAAAACAGTATCCTCAAATTCAATGATATTGTACTTGAAAGATTCAGTAGAATCAGATAGCATTTGGTCAACTGTTGACAAATTATTATTAATAAAATGATTAAATATTTCTTTCCAGTAAACTAAAGTTTCAGATTCTGAATCAATAATTTTATAATCACCAAATCCATTCGACTGAACATCAATAGAATCTGGAGCATATATGTTGTAACCTGGATATGCAATACCTTCTGATATATGACTCAAATAATTATCATATTCACAACTTGAGCATTCTGAAGTTATAAATCCCTCCAGACTACCTTGCTCCATAATAATTTCACTGTGAGAAAATGAAAATATGAGTATAAATAATATATTTTTTGTCAAGTAATTCATAAAATTAATTTATTCTAAAATATTTGAATAAAAAAATAACGTTACAGTTAGTTACTCTTTTTTTGACAATGAGTACATACGTAAGTGCCTCTTCCACAAATTTTAAATTTTGATATTATATTAGAGCATCTAGAACATTCTTCATTTTCTTTGCCATAAGCTCTTAACTCATTTCTGTAATTACCAGTTTTCATGCTATCAAACTTAAAATTAATTATTGTCGTTCCATGAAAGTTTATTGATTTAGTTAAAACATCTTTAATATTTTTAACTAATTTTTTTATATCTAGGTTACTTAGGGTATTACTCAGTCTTTCAGGGTGAATCTTTGAGTGCCATAATACTTCATCAATATAAATGTTACCTAGACCAGCAACATACGATTGATCAAGTAATAAACCTTTAATCATTCTTTTTCGATTTTTTATTTTATTTTTGAACCATTTTTCATTAAAAGAATTAGATAGAGGTTCGATTCCAAGTTTTTTATTAATTAGATTTAAGTTTTTTATATAATAAAAGCCTCCAAATTTTCTAATATCTTCGTAAATCAAAAATTTATTTTTTGATAATTTAAAATAGCATCTGACATATTTATTTAAACTAAGTTTATTATCAACATTTAGATAGCCAGTCATCCTAAGATGAAATACAATATAATTTTGATTCAGTCTAATTATTATATACTTACCTAGTCTAGTTACATCAATAATTTCTTTTTGTTTAATTGTATTTTGAAGGAAAGATTGATTCTTTGAATAAAGAGTTTTGTGCCATAAAATTTTACATGAAATAATTTTTTCATTTTTTATTAGTGGCGTAAGGTGATTTACAACCGTTTGTACTTCAGGAAGTTCGGGCAAAACTAATTAATTTTAGAGCTTCTTGATTCTTCATTAGGAGCATGCCAAGTTTGGCAATTATTACACCAGATCTCTTCTAATGTTTCATCATTAATATCATGGTAAGTGTTACAATTGGCGCACCATCTTTGATTTGGGTCTAAACTTTCTGCATTAATAGCTTCATAAATAAAACTTCCTAAAAATAGAAAAAACAAAACTATAATTGCTGATCCAAAGAATTTAGACATATCAAATTTTTTATTTAATGCTTTTTTAGCCATATGTTAATTTAATCAAACCACACATATTTATGAACAAATTAAGCATATCCACAGTAACTGTAAGAACAAAGATACTGTCCAATACTAAGAAAACAACTAGCTCCAATATGATTATAAATATTTTTTGTATCATGATATTTAGAATCTTTAACTAATCTAAACTCTAGCATAAGATTTCCTCTTAGTTCTTGGAAATCCACAAATTTGTACCTGCCAATACCAAATTCAGTTTTTAAAACAATATCTGATTTTTGTTCGCACAAAATTTTAAGATATTTAGTTTCATCTAATTTATTATTTATAGTATTTATATTTTTCATGATAAACTCCCATTTATTTTTAATTATTTTATATATTTGCAATTGTTTAAATTGTGATGTAACACACATGTTATTGATTAAATTTTGAAGTGTGATATATATCAATTAATGAAAAATAGTATGGATAAAAAAAATAAAAATTATCATGTAAAATCATTTGATAAATATGAAAATATTTATAATGAATCTATTGATAACTCCGATTTATTTTGGTCTCAAAAAGCAAACAGACTCCATTGGTTTAAGCAGTGGGATAAAGTTTCAGATGTAGATTTTGAACAAGCTAAGATAAATTGGTTTCAAGGTGGTGAATTAAATGCATCTTATAATTGTATTGATAGGCATATTGAAAATGGAGATGGTGATAGGTGTGCAATTATTTGGCAAGGAAATAGTGAAAATGATTCTCAAAAATATTCATACAACGAACTATTGGTTCAAGTATCAAAATTTGCAAATGCTTTAAAAAATAATAATGTTAAAAAAGGTGATCGGGTTTGTATATACATGCAAATGATACCAGAGCTTGCTATAGCAATGTTGGCTTGTGCAAGGATAGGAGCCGTTCATTCAATTGTTTTCGGTGCATTCTCATCAGATTCATTGGCAGATAGAATTAATGATTCATCATGCAAAATATTAATTACTCAAGATACAGGAGTAAGGGGTAATAAATTTGATATTCCAATGAAATATAATGCAGACATTGCTGTGGATAAATGTTCTTCAATAGAGAAAATTATAGTTGTGAAAAGAACAGGTCAGGAAATAAATATGTTACAAGGGAGAGATTTATGGTGGCATACAATTATGGAGAAATCATCTTCGGTATGCGAACCTGAAAGAATTGATGCTGAAGATCCGTTGTTTATATTATATACCTCCGGTTCTACTGGCAAACCAAAAGGTGTACTTCATACAACAGGTGGGTATTTATTATATGCATCATATACTCACGAAGTAATATTTGATTATAAAAAAGGAGATATTTATTGGTGCACTGCTGATATTGGATGGATAACTGGTCA
>CETL01025700.1_pt1 | contig 44870 bp, 54 predicted proteins | sample 356371 | NCBI WGS metagenome assembly CETL01 (sample SAMEA2622518, study PRJEB7988) | marine metagenome | biome: marine biome (ENVO:00000447); feature: surface water layer (ENVO:00002042); material: "saline water (ENVO:00002010), including plankton (ENVO:xxxxxxxx)" | depth 5 m | reverse complement strand
AAAAAAAATTACAGGTAATTAAATATGTCAAATTTCAATCCACAATTTCAAAGAATAGGTGATATTCTAGTACATAATGGTATTATATCACAAAATGATTTAACAAGAGCACTTGATGACCAAAAAACATCCAATGAAAAAATTGGTGCTGTTCTGATTAAACTTGGCTGTATTAATGAAGATGAGCTAATAGATGCATATTCTCAACAAATGGGTAAAAAACCAATAGATCTTGAAGAAATTTTAAAAGCAAACTTAGAAGTTACAGCTTTATTATCAGAAGATTTTGCTAAAGAAAAAAATATTGTTGCGCTCAATAAATCTGAAAATTCAATCATAGTCGTTATGTCAGATCCCGAAGATATATCTACTTTAGATGCAGTAAAAAAACTTACTAATCTAAATCCAGAAATATTTATATCTGGAAGTAATAATATTAAAAAAGCTTTAGATATCCTATATAGTAAAATTAAAAAAAGCGGTGAGGTTGAAAGTGCAATATCTAGTATCAGTATAGTAAAAGGTGATGATGAAACTGGTGAAGAAGTAAATCTTGATAAAGAAGAAGTTTCAGCAGAAGATGCACCTTTTGTAAAGCTTGTAAATTTAATTTTACTTGAAGCTATAAAAGAAGGTTCTACAGATATTCATATTGAACCAGGTAGAGATGAAGTAAAAGTTAGAATAAGAATTGATGGAGTATTGGTTCAGATTATGTCTCCACCAGCATCTTCTCTAAATGGTATTGTTGCGAGAATAAAAATTCTATCAAAACTTAATATTGCAGAACATAGACTACCTCAGGATGGTAGAATGAAGCTTAAAACATCTGAACGTGATATTGATGTAAGAGTTTCAATACTTCCAACCGTTCATGGAGAAAAAATCGTTCTTCGATTACTTGGTAGTGGAAATAAAACTCTCACTCTACAAAATTTAGGATTTCCAGATAAAAAATTAAAAATCTTTAGAAAATGGATAAATCAACCTTATGGAATGGTTATAATTTCTGGACCTACTGGTAGTGGTAAATCAACTACATTATACGCTTCCTTGATGGAAATTATGAGTGAACAAATAAATATAACCACAGTTGAAGATCCAGTCGAGTATCAGATTCCAGGTATTAATCAAGTTCAAATGCATGATGATATAGGTTTGAATTTCACTGCTTCACTTCGATCAATTTTAAGACAAGATCCTGATGTTTTACTTATTGGAGAAATTCGTGATGCTGAAACAGCTGATATTGCTGTAAAATTTTCTTTAACAGGCCATTTAGTATTCAGTACCGTTCATGCAAACGACGCACCATCTACCATAACTAGACTATTAGATTTGGGTATTGCTCCATTTCTACTAGGTTCCTCTCTTAATTTGATAATGGCACAAAGATTGGTAAGAACAATTGATGATTCAGCTAAAGAGGAATACATACCATCCAGTGATGATTTAAGTAAAATTAATTTATCTAGTGAAAAAGTAAAATCAACTAAATTTTTCAGAGGAAGACCTACAACTGACAACCATCAAACTGGATATAAAGGAAGAACTGCAATTCATGAAATTCTTGAAGTTAATAATGATATGAGAGAATTAATTTTTGATGGTTCCAGTCAAAATAACATTAAAAAATTAGCTATTAAAAATGGAATGACCTCACTTAGAGATGCAGGAATTGATAAAATTAAAGATGGTGAAACAACAATTGAAGAAGTATTAAGGGCAACCGTTGAGGATAATTAATGGCTGAGTTCACATATATTGTCAGAACTTCTAAAGGCTCCAGGGAAAGTGGAGAGATAAAATCTGATAATTATAATACTGCTCTGGATGAATTACAAGTTAATGGTAATACAGTAATTCAACTCAAAGAAAGAGATACTTCATTTGATTTTATTAAACCATTTCTTGATAGATTATCTGTTGCACTTGAGGAATTAAAAAATAAAATACCTCTTAATGTTTTAGTATTTTTTACACGTCAATTGTCGACAATGTTTTCTGCAGGTTTAACTATCGAACGAGCTCTATACTTTTTAAGCACTGAAGAAAAAAATAAAAAATTTAAGAAAATTTTGTTAAAAATAGCAGATGATGTAAAAAAGGGTTTATTATTATCTAGTGCATTAGAAAATCATCCAGGTGTTTTTTCAAATTTATATATTTCTCTTGTAAAAGCAGGAGAAGTAAGTGGTAAATTATCCGAAACCCTAGAAGAACTATCTATTTATTTAGAAAAAATAGAAGATACGCAAAGAAAAGTAAAATCCGCAATGTATTACCCAGTTTTCATAATTGCTTTTTTATTTGTAGTTATAACCGTAATGTTTACGTTTTTAATCCCTAAATTCAAGAATGTATATGATCAACTTGGTTCAGAATTACCATACTATACCGTTTTATTTGTAAATTTATCCGTTTGGTTCCAAAATAACTTTTTTTCTGTATTTTTAATACTCATTATCAGTTTTATATCTATATGGATTTTTACTTTAACAGATACAGGTAGATTAATTAGAGATAGATTTTTACTATCAATACCTATTTTTGGCAGTATAATTAGACAAAATATTTTAAGCAAATTCAGTAAAACTTTTGGTATTCTAATTAGTTCTGGTGTTGCTGTGATGGAAGCAATGGATTTAGTAATAAAGGTCGTTAATAATAGAGTTTATGAATTAGCAGTAAAAGATGCAACTAAGAATATAGAAAATGGTGTTTCTATTTCAGATTCACTTAAAAATACTGGAGTTTTTCCTCCTATCATGATACAACTCTTTTCTACTGGTGAAGAAACAGGAGAAATTGATAATCTTTCATTAAAAGCCTCTGATTTTTATACCAAACAAGTAAATGCTTCTGTGGATAGATTAACCTCACTAATTGAACCATTGCTAATTATTTTAGTTGGATTAGTTATTGGAGGAGTTATTATTGTTACATATCTTCCTATATTCCAAGTTGGAGCTGCAATTGCTAACTAAGATAAAATGTTACTAGATAATGTTTTATTTTTTCTATTAGGTTTAGTACTAGGAAGCTTTATTAATGTTATTATTGAAAGAATACCTAAAGGCATATCTATTGTAAGTCCTCGATCATTTTGTTTTTTGTGTAAATATAAAATTCCATTTTACAGAAATATTCCTTTACTTTCGTATTTAATTCAAAGAGGAAAATGTTCAAATTGCAATGAAAATATTTCATATCAATATATAGTTATTGAATTTTTAATAGGTATACTTTGGCTTTACTCATCATTTGTGTTTAATAATTTCTATGAAATGATAAGTTTTTCAATCATTTCTTCTTTTCTTATCGCAATAACAGTTATTGATTACAAACATTTTATTATTCCAATTGAAATAAGTACTTTCATTTTTTTATTTTTATCTTTAGAATATTTTTTTGATAAATCTATACTTTCAAGTTTACAAGGAGCTTTTGTTGGTTCCATTTACTTACTATTAATTTTGCTTATTACTTGGTTAATTACAAAAAGACAAGGTCTGGGATATGGAGATATTCAACTAATTTTTGTACTTGGTTATTGGTTGGGGATATATAAAATTTTATTTGTAATTTTTTTCTCAGCATTAACTGCTATTATTTTTTGGTTAATACTAAATTATTTAAAAGAGTATGATAAAAATAGAGCCCTTCCTTTCGGAAGTTTTTTATGTATAAATTCGATTATTTTTTACCAAATAGAAATAAATTATTTATTCAGATTTTAACTGACGTTTCCTTTCAAAAACAATGGCACTAATAGATGCAGAAACATTCAATGAATTAGTCTTACCTGACATTGGAATAGTTGAAAGAAAATCACATGATTTTTTTACTAATTTTCTAATACCTTTAGATTCACTGCCAAAAACGATTGCAACTTTTTTGGTATAGTCCATTTCATACCAATCTTTACAATCTAAACTATTTTCCATCCCAATTACCCAAAAATCATTTTTTTTTAATAAATCAATAGTATTTTTAATATTTGTCACCATATATAAATTTATATTATCAAATGCTCCTTGACTAACTTGTAAAACGGTATTGGTAATATGTACACTACCGTGTTTTGGTAAAATGATTCCATTGATTCCAGCGCACTCACAAGTTCGTATAATCTGTCCAAGATTTTGGGGATCATTAATTTGATCAATAATAACGAAACATATATTTTCTTCATTAAACTCATATAAATCTAATTCTTTTAAAAAATCAGCTGAAAAATTTACTATAATTCCTTGTGAATGTTTATTTTTACACTTTATTAAAAAATCTTTTTTATTTAGAAAAGCTAATTGAGATTTTTGGTCTTTTATAAGGTTCTGAATTTGTGAATTTGATTCAGCAATACTTCCGTTCATTACTATTATGCTGTTTATTATATACTTTTTTGAGGATAGTATAGAAATAGCATTATTTAATCCGTAAACTGAATATTCTGTTCTATTTTTCACTTACTTAATAAAGCATTTTCAATATTCATAACTAAATCAGTATACATACCAGGATCAAATTGTTTGATAATAGCACCAGGATATACTCTAATAACTTCACCTTTTTTATTTAAAAGAAAAGTTATGGGAATGGAATAAATACCTCCATATTCCATTTGAATTTTAGACATTTCAGAGCGATTTCCATATAAAATGGGATAAAAAATATTGTAAGCATTTTTAAAATTTAATAATGCATCACGACCATCGTCAATACTTATCGCCAGGACTTCTAAACCCTTTTTATTATAATCCCTATAGAGCTCATTAAAATCAGGTATTTCCATCCTGCAAGGACCACACCAAGTAGCCCAAAAATTTATAAGAACTACTTTTCCTTTCAAACTATCTAAAGTAATACTACTTTCCATTGTTAAATTATTTTCATCTGGAGTTATAAAAGAGAAGTAATCATCAACTGTATTATATGTAACTTTAATACTTTCATTTAACGAATTTGCTATTATTATTTTATCTTTATTTTCGCTATTGCTAAGTTCTAAAATTAATTCCCATTCACTTAACAAAACACTATCTGTTTTAGATATAGTAAGTAGCTCTTTATCAATAAGCTGCTGAATTTTTGAGGGCCATATTTTATTCTGCTGATGAAAAATTTTTGATGCATCATATATATCTTTTATATGAGATTTAATATCATCAAAATTTCTTGATTCTATTACGTTTAAAGTAAAATTTGGAGCTGACAGATCATCATTTGTTTTTTGATTTATTCTTGATTTTTGTTCATCAGTCAAGGATAATAAAAAAGAAATTATTATTAAATAATTAAGTATTATTTTCATTTTCTATTGTGTTTTTTAATTGATTTTTCTAAAAATTCAATAAATATATTGACATCAGTATTATAACCAGGGAATGTTGATATAACTTTATCATCTTTATTTAAAACGACATAATATGGTAAGGCTGCAGTTTTAAATCTATTTATTTCTAAATCACGATATCTTTTGTGTTTTTCTTCTCTTCCATCTGTATACAATTTTACTAATATAAACTCTTCAAATAATTTTATAACATCATCCTGTTCAAAAATATTAATTTCCATCCACCTACAATTTGTACAAGTATATCCTGTGAAATCTAAAAATATAGGCTTATTGCTTTCTAGAGCTTTTGTATAAGCTAAATCTAAGTCTTCAATCCAATTAGAAGAGGATTTTGGGGGAGGTAAATAAGACTCAACTAAGCCAGATGTGACTCTAAAGAAAGTATTTCCCCCTGCATAAATTTTATCTGAGATTAAACCAGTTGATAAGTAAAAACTAAATAGAATTGTAAAAGTAAATAAAAATTTTCTTCTAAAACTTATAGTATTTGGTTTTGTATCATGAGGAAATAAAATTAAACCAATAGAATACATTGAAATCATAAATATTATTATTATCCATAGTAATAAAACTAATTCTCGATCAAAAATATTCCAATTCCAAACTAAATCACTATTACTAATAAATTTAAATGCTGCTGCGAGTTCTAAAAATCCCATTATGACTTTTACAGAGTTAAGCCATCCTCCACTTTTAGGTAGTTTAGCTAAATATTGCGGGAAAAGTGCTAAAAAGAAAAATGGAGAAGCAAATGCTGTTGAAAAACTTAACATACCAATAATTGGCCAAAAGTATTCTCCTTGACTTGCTGCAACTAATAACGTTCCAACTAATGCTGCAGTACAAGTAAATGATGCCAAGGTAAAAGTCAAAGACATAAATAAAATCCCTGTAAATCCACTTTGAGATTCTTTTTTCATACTATACTGAGTTAAAAATTGAGGAGCTTGGAGCTCGTAAAAACCAAAAAGACTAAAAGCAAAGAATATAAATAGAAAACCTATTAATAAATTTATCCAAGGATTTTGTGCAATTTGCTGTGCTCCAGACGCACCCAAAGTTAAAGCTAGAACCAATCCTAAAAGTGTAAAAATTATAATTATACCTAATGCATAAATAGAAGCTGCTGAGAGTGGGGTTAAATTATTCTTATCATTTTTTTCAGATTGCTCACCCAATTTTGTAAAAAATGAAATTGTTATTGGTATCATTGGGAATACACATGGTGTTAATAATGCAAGAAATCCCATACCTAAAGAAAAAATTATAAATGGTACAAATCCCTTATCGGTTTCATTCTTTAATTCATTTTTTAATTCATTTTTAACAAAAATAAATTCACTTCTCACCTCACCGCTGGAAATGTTTATATCAAGAAAAAAATCTTCAACAATTCTTATACATTGTGATGGGTCACATGCTGTGGCATAAACCGTTCCTTCAATTCTATTTTTAGAAATTTGTGCTGTTTTGCTTATCGACCCTATTTGAAAAAGTTGAAAAAAACCTTCATGAAAAGAAGTCTCTTGATTAAAATTTTTATCAAATTTGGTTTGAGGTTTTGGCTCAACAATAGGTTGAAAATTTTCAATATTTGTAGAATCATAATATTCAAAATATGTTTCTCCACTTAAGGGAGCTTTATCAACGTCGACAGAATAGATTCTAAAATTATCTTTTATATCAAAATCAAAAAAAATTTTTATATCTTCACCCCTACGGTAATATTCCCTATCTGTAGATACATTAAATTTTACTGTTTTAGTAAAATCAATAAATTCAGAAAATAAAAATGAAATGAAAATTAAGGGGATAATATTTAGAAAACTTTTTTTCATTTACTGTAAACTCTTATTGAATCTACTATTATAGGTACTCCAGGCCTGTAAAGATTATTAATCATACTTTTTAAAGTTTCAGAATAAGAATTTTTATCATCAGATAAAGGTACTTTAGAAAATAATTTATTTCCAGATACTGGATCATCTATTTCAATCCAATTATCAGGATTTTCATCATAAGGAATTGCTATTCTACACAATAATAAACCTTGTTTATACTCAGTGGGAATTTTTTCAATTCTACTTAAAACATGATCGCCTTCAATTAAATCACCTATAATTGTATATTTTCCATCAAGTTTTTTATTATCAGAAAGTGATATGAAAAATTGACTACCTGCAGAATTTACATCATTTTTTGACCTTATCATAGATAATGTTCCCCTAGAATGAGTCAAATCACTAAATTCAGCATTTACTACCCACCCTGGTCCACCAAAACCATCATCATCAACATCATGATTCCTGGATAATATATCTCCTCCTTGAATTAAAAATTTTGGAACACTATGATGAAATAATGTTTTATCATAAAACCCACTATTAGCTAGTTTTTTAAAATTCAAACAATTTATGGGAGAATCTTTATGATATAATTTGAATTTTAATAACCCAAAATTTGTTGATAAAAAAACTTTATTATTATCGGTCAAAGGAAGTGGATTAAATTCTTTTGCATTTGTTTTAATATCATCAATTTGTGAATCAAACAAAATAGTTGATTTATCTTTTGGAATGAAACTAGTGGGGTCTTGATTTAATTTAATTTTATTCATTGAACGTCCAAAATTCCTTAAATCTAATTTAGGGATTTTTTTATTATTACTTTCATCTTCACAAAAGAGATAATTAGAAAATAATATTAGAATAAAAATAATCTTCATTTTTTTCCAGTACTTCCAGGTTGATTAATTGGAATTTTTTTTAACCATTCAGGGCATTCATCTTCATCCCAACTCTCAACTGGAAAATTTAATAAAGTTTCATATGGATACTTAAAAAATTTTTTCTTATCATTTCTATCCACAATACTCACAATTCCAACGATATTACAATCATATTGCTCAACTAATTCAATAATCTCATTAATTGAACCACCAGTAGTAACAATATCTTCGACAATCAAAACATTTTGATTTTTTTCAATTTGAAATCCTCTTTTAAAACACATTTTTTTATTAACTCTCTCACTGAAAATATGTTTAACATTAAGATGTCTTCCGACACCCCCAGCAACCAAGATTCCTCCAATGGCCGCACTTACTACTATATCTATATCACTTTTTTCAAATAATTTTGACATTGATGAACATATCTTATCCAACGCAATAGGATTTTCCAATAATCTGAATTTTTCAATATAATGATTACTATGTTTTCCAGATGTTAACTTAAAATGTCCTTTCATAATTGCACCGGACCAATCTAATAAATCTAAAACTTCATTTGATTTCATAAAATTTTTCTTATTTCATTTGTAAAATTTTCTGCAGCTAATTTAATATCTTTAATACCTCCATCACCAGCATAGATAATACTTCTTGAACTATTAATTAATGCAATAGAATTATTTTTTGAACCAATTGTGATAGAATCTTTTAAAGAACCACCTTGAAAACCTACACCAGGAATTAACCAAGGCATTTCTCCAGAAACTTCTTTTATACTATCCATCTTATCATATTTTGTTGCACCAACTACTAAACCTATATTACTATTATTACTAAGTTTTGAAGCAAGTTTTGCAACATGTATAAACAATTCATTTTCATCAATTTTTTTATTTTGAAAATTTGAGGAACCCTGATTTGAAGTTAAACATAATATGAAAACTCCTTTGTCTTCTCTTTCACAAAAAGGTAAAATTGAATCTTCTCCCATATAAGGAGATACTGTTATAGAATCATAATTTAAAGTTGTAAATATAGCCTCAGCATAATATTTTGAGGAATTACCTATATCGCCTCTTTTAGCATCTGCAATTGTAATAGCACGACTATCAATGTATTCTGGTATCATTGAAAGTAAATCAAAACTATATTTCCCTAGTCTTTCATAAAAAGCTAAATTAACTTTGTAAACTGGACATATATCTATAGTAGCATCAATTATATCTTTGATAAATCCCTTCATATAAGAAATAGAGGTATTATGTAATTTTCTATTATCTACATCGAGACCAATACAAAGCCTATTATTTTTTTGGATGCATGTATTAGATAAATGTCTATTAAAATTAAGCATATATTTTTTAAATTATTTAGTGTATCTTTAATTAAATTTACAATAGTAATGGGACAATTAACATTAAATATTATTGAACAATCTGAAGTAAAAGTAATTGCTTCTTCTGCATTTAACTTCAGGATAGAAATTGTTTACCAACTAGGTAAAAGCGATATGAATGATATTTTTGAAATTTCCAAGGATCTTGCAGAGATATTTGATAATAATTTTTTGTTAGATGAAAATAATATAAATAAATATTTTAATAATAAAACTCTTCCTTTTATTGCTAGATTCAAAGGAGAAATAATTGGATATATAATTGGAGTACCAATTGAAAAATTTGAAACTGAATCTTGGATTAGATATGACAAAAATTTAGGTAAGAATAATACTATCTATACTTATGCCTTTATTATGAGTAAGAAATATAGAAAAATTGGAGGATACAGTAAGACTTTAAAAAGAGTTTATATAAATTGGGCAAAAAAGAAAAATTTCAAGTATGTGACAGGTCATGTCAAACAAGGTTTAGCAAAAAAATTCAGTAACAGAACTGAAATTGTAAAGATATTTAATAATTGGTATCACAGTAATTCAGTTTTTGAATATTACAGGAGAGAACTATGAAGATAATACTTTTTTTATCTATATTTTCATTAGCTTTTAATTCATCTTTACAGGAAGCATACGATAATGCTTCCTCATATGAAATCTATGATAAATATTTAATATTAGAACCAAATACTACATATACAGGAGGGCTTGGAATTTATGAAGGTGATGTTTATATTAATTGTCAAGGCTCCACAATAGATTTAGAGGGAGGAAACGGAATATGGGTTTATGCAGATGTCGTTTATCCAAGCTCATTAGTAATGGAATATTGCTCTGTTACTAATGGTCCTTACTATGGAATAAGTTTTGGAGGTATGTCAAAAGGAAATATTAGAAATTGCAACTTTGTTAATACAAATTTTGGATTAAAATTATTTGATGTATCAGAAGTTTCAGTAACAAATTGTATTTTCTCAAACCATTCTACATACGGACTTGGACTTTATGGAGAAGATACATCTTTAGAAATAACATTTTCTCTTTTTTGGGATAATGAAGAATCAGATTCCATGGAAAGTTGTCCTGGTTGAGGTAATATTTGGACTCCGTTGGAGCTCGCACCAGGTAATGGTATTATCTATGAAAACCCTGATTTCATAAATGTTAATACATATGATTTTAATCTTACAGAAAATTCTCCTTGTATTAATAACGGTAATCCAAACTATCTTGACTTAGATGGTTCAATATCAGATATTGGAGCAAAATCATTTGTGAATCAAAATTGCCAAATAAACGGAGATTTAAATAATGATACAATTGTGAATGTATTAGATGCAATTGATTTAGTAAACTGTGTACTTTATAATAATGGATGTAATATTTGTTATGATATGAATTACGATTCTGATTATAATATTCTTGATATACTTAATTTAATTAATATAATAATTGATTAAATTTGTTAGAAAAATAATTCTAACAATCCTATTTCTTTCAATAATTTTTACTGAAGAAATATGGAATAAAAAAATTCCTCGTTCAAATTATTTAAAATATTTTCAATTAACTTCATTACCATTCTTTATAACTTTAAAGATTTTAGTATCTGCAGAATCATGCCAATAAGGAATTTCTTTTAAATCCTCTAAATCCCATATTAGAATATCGGCATTGTAGCCTTCATTAATTAAACCACTCATGTGGCTTATATTCAAAGATTTAGCAGCATTATAAGTAACTGCTAAAAAAGATTCAGCAAGTGACATTCCACAATTTTGCATTGCTAAAAAAATGATATTTGGCATAGATCTTATGGTACATGTACCAGGATTAAAATCGGTAGCCAAAGCAACTGAACAACCTCCATCAATCAATTTTCTTCCATTAGCATATTTATCTTTATTCAGAAAGAATGTAGTCCCAGGAAGCAGTGTGGCAACCGTATTTGAATTTGATAATGCTCTTATACCGTCTTCATTAATAACCATTAGGTGATCTGCTGAAATTGCCGAAACTTCCACGGCTAACTCAGATGCTCCAAAATATTTAAATTCATCTGCATGTACCCTTGGTATCAAACCATATGATTTTGCAGTATTTAAAATTTTTCTAGATTCATCAATATTAAAATATCCATCCTCACAAAAAACATCACAAAAAATAGCTAGTTTTTTTTCAGCTATCTCCGGAATCATATCATTACAGATTTTTTCTACATATTCAGAAGTTTTTAACTCTTGTGGAACTGCATGTGCACCTAAAAATGTGGGTAAAATATCTAATTCAAGCTCATTATTTATTTTTTTTATTACCTCAAGTGATTTTATCTCGTCTTCAAGCGTTAAACCATAACCTGATTTTGCTTCTAAAGTTGTTGTACCATATTTTATAAATGGCTTAATATTTTTGAGAGAATTTAAATAAAGTTCTTCAAATGAAGCTCTTCTAAGTTTTTTTATTGAAGAAAGTATACCACCACCTGTTTTTTTTATTTTTTCGTAAGAAAATCCATTTAGTCTTTTATGAAATTCATCAGATCTGTTACCAAAAAAAATGGGATGAGTATGTGAATCTATAAATCCAGGTGTAACAATACATTGTTTTGCATCAATAGTATCATTCGTAAAATCATCAATTTTTTTACTAATTTTGATAATTTTATCATTTTTAATTAATATTTCATGATTTTTTTTTACTTCTAAAGAATTTTTAGAGGTTTCCCAAGTGTAGATTTTAGATATGTTAACTACTTTTTTTAGCAATTTTTACTTAGGAACTTTTAGTTTTCTTTCATCAGCTACTTTTTGAGCTTTTGAATAACCTGCATCATAATGCCTAGCTACACCTAAACCTGGATCATTAGTCAAAACACAATTTAATCTTTCATCCATATCTTTTGAACCATCTGCAACTATTACCAAACCTGCATGAATAGATAATCCAAGTCCAACTCCTCCACCATGATGAACAGAAGTCCAACTAGATCCTCCTGCAGTACTTAATAATGCATTCAATATTGGCCAATCAGCAACGGCATCAGAACCGTCTTTCATAGCTTCAGTTTCTCTGTTAGGAGAAGCTACTGAACCACAATCTAAATGATCTCTACCAATTACTATGGGTGCATCCAATTCACGATTTCTTACCATGCTATTTATTGCTTCTGCGAAAATATTTCTTTCTCTATATCCAAGCCAGCAAATCCTTGACGGCAGGCCCTGGAACTTAACTTTTTTCTGAGCCATTTTAATCCATCTATGAAGAGCTTCATCATTTGGAAAAAGCTCTAGTACTTTTTTATCTGTTTTATAAATATCATCTGGATTACCAGATAATGCAACCCATCTAAACGGCCCTTTACCTTCACAAAATAGAGGCCTAATATACTCAGGTACAAATCCAGGAAAATTAAATGCATTTTTAACATTGCTTTTTTCTTTTGCTTGACCTCTCAAATTATTTCCATAATCAAAAACGATAGAACCTCTTTTTTGTAACTCAAGCATATATTTACAATGCTCACCCATAGTTTGGTATGATGCAGAAATATATTTTTCAGGGTTATCATTTCTTAAACTTACAGCTTCCTCAAAAGACATATTTTTAGGATAATAGCCATTTAACTCATCATGAGCAGACGTTTGATCAGTAAGGACATCAGGTATTATATTTTTTTCAATAAATTTTGGTAAAATATCTACAATATTACCTAGTAAACCAATAGATAGTGGATCACCATTATTTTTTGCCTTTAAAGCTAAACTTACAGCTTCTTCAAAATCTAAGGATTTAATATCTAAATATCTGGTTTCTAATCTTCTATCAATTTTGGACTCATCGATTTCTACAGTTATGTTAACTCCTTCATTCATTGTTACTGCTAAAGGCTGAGCTCCCCCCATTCCACCTAAACCAGCAGTTAAAGTTAAGGTCCCTTTTAATGTACCATTAAAATGTCTTCTAGCAACTTCTGCTAATGTTTCATAAGTACCCTGCAATATACCTTGTGTTCCTATATAAATCCAACTTCCCGCTGTCATTTGACCATACATCATTAAACCTTGTTTATCTAATTCTCTAAAATGATCCCAATTAGCCCAATTAGGAACAAGCATAGAATTTGAAATTAATACTCGCGGTGAATATTGATGTGTTTTAAAAATTGCTACAGGTTTTCCTGATTGAATTAATAATGTTTCATCATTTTCTAGTTCTTTTAAACTATTTAAAATTTTTTCAAAAGATTCCCAGTTTCTAGCAGCCTTACCAAAACCTCCATATACTATTAAATTATTCGGATCTTCAGCTACATCAGGATCCAAGTTATTTTGTAGCATTCTGAAAGCAGCCTCCTGATGCCAGCCCTTACAATTTAGTTTATTTCCTATTGGTGATTTTATAATTTTATTATTCATAGTTAATTGAAAAATTTATTGTTTTAAAAATTGGTTGATACCAATCTATATTATTTTTATAAGATTCATAATAATACAAACTTAAATTATTAAATTTCTGTAGTCTTAATGCTAAAATTTTATTAGCAATAGTAAGATTATTATCTTGACGTAAATTTAAATCAATAATAAGTTTATCATAATGATTACTACTATATAATTTACTTAAATTTTTTATATTATAATTAAAATCATTAAAATCTAAATCATGATTTTTTACAATAACATAATTAACTAAATTATTTCTTAACCAAAAGTCCCAATTCTGATACCATCTATTAACTGATTCTTTATGATTGCTATCATTTGCTACCACTAAAATTTCATAATCAAGTGAATCTTCTATAATCATGTTGCTTATATTATCTATAAAATCAGTAATTTTACTTGTTCTAAAATCATCCCACAAATTTTGTATTGAATCAATTTCAGTTTGCTTGTAACCAAAATATTTAGATATTATTCCCCTATTTAAATCTAATGGATTAATCTGAAAATTTTTTTCAAAAATTTCTAAACCCTCTTTATTATATCCATAAAAAAAATTTTGATATCTTAAATAATCTAATACTAAGCCATCATAATTATTTTGACTAATTACTTCAACAACTATATTTTTTAGATATTTGTTGACTTCTGGATGAATTGGAGATAGAAAAATACCTTCCCATTCAAGTGACTGAATTTTATCTAATTTAATTGAACTATCTGATTTCCCATTAATATCGTATTCTAAACATTCAGGACATTGATAATAAAAATGATTTTTATTTTTAGGGTAAAAATTCTTATCCCAAAGTTTATAAATATTCATCCAAGCATAAACTTTAATATTATCTAATGTAATTAATTTATCTAAGAAGTAATTTGTTGGATTGAAAATTGTAGTATAAGTTGTGTCAGGCTGAATAGGATTAAAACCTCTATTAGAAACAGTATCATTTCCTGATATATACATATCATCAAAATAACCATTTTGAGAATTAAAGATTCTTTGGGTTTCTTTATTTAATATTTCTCCATTTGAATATATTTCTAAAAAAACTTTATTAATCTTATTTTTAGATAAAAAATCAATTATTTTATTAGTATTAATTGTATCAGTTATAGATTCATGTTTTATCCAAATACAATTGTGATTAATATCATTAAGAATAAAATTTGATGAACATAAAATTAAATTATTTAAAATAAAAAGGGCAATGAATATCAATGCCCTTAAGAATCTTTTTAATATCATAACTACTTACTTTTACTATTCAGTTTTTTCTTGTTTTTCTTCAGAAGAATCTTCACTGTCAGTATTCTTTAAATTAACAAACTCAATTATACATATTTTAGCGTTATCATTTTTTCTATTATCAAGTTTTATTATTCTAGTATAACCACCATTTCTATCAGTATAATTTGGAGCTAGATCATGAATAAGAATATCAGCTATCTTTTTACTATTTCTTCCTTTGATATTTTTAAGAATTAATCTTCTGCCGTGAAGGGAATTTTTCTTTGCATATGTAACTAATCTTTCAGCAAAAGATCTTAACTCTTTAGCTTTAGGTTCTGTAGTTACAATATGTTTATTAATTACAAATGTGGCAGCTAAATTACTGAGTAAAGCAGACCTATGACTTGATGTTCTGTTTAATTTTCTTCCTCTTTTGAAATGTCTCATTTTTAATTAATCCTCCATATAGATAGAAATATCCATTCCAAATCTTAATTCAAGAGCAGTAAGTTTTTCTGTTAACTCAGTCAAAGACTTCCTACCAAAATTTTTAAATTTCAACATTTCTGATTCTTCCTTAGAAACTAATTCTGCTATTGTATAAATTCCTGCAGCTTGTAAACAATTATGACTTCTAACAGAAAGTTCCATCTCATCAATAGATTTGGATAAAATGCTTTTGATTTCTAAAGCTTCATTTAATTCTTCATCATTAACAGCTCTAATATTACTAGAATCATCAAAAAGGAAAAAAGTTAAATGCTGTGCCATAATTTTTGCAGCATGATTTAAGGCATCTTTTGCAGATGTAGAACCATCTGACTCAACTTCCAAAGTTAATTTTTCATGACCATCTATTGAAGCAGGAAGAGTTTGGACATCCCATGCTACATTAACAATTGGATTATAAATCGAATCAATTGGTATTGTATTCAAGGTATCATCTGATCTTTTATTTTTATCAGCTGTTGAGTAACCTTTTCCTCTAGATACTCTTATTTCGAAAGAAATTTTTTCTTTAGAATTAATCGTTGCTAGATGTTCTTTACCATTTAAAACTTCAAATTCATTTAAATAATCATTAAGCTTAGAAGCGTTGAGTGAAGTTGGACCTTCAATATCAAATGAAATTAGCTCAGAGGTAGCAGATTCATCAGATAATTTAAATCTAACTTTTTTAAGATTTAAAATTAAATCACATATATCCTCAGAAACTCCATCAATTGTAGTAAATTCATGTGAAACACCATCAATTTTTAATGATGTTATTGCGGCTCCTGGTAATGCTGTTAATAAAGTTCTTCTCAAACCGTTACCAATAGTAACTGCATAACCCCTCTCAAACGGCTCAGCACTAAATGTTGCTTTACTTTTTGATTCTTCATTAATTGTTACTTTGATATCTTGAAAATATTTATTGTTCATCATTATAATATCCTTATACTTTTATTTTGAATATAACTCTACGACTAACTGTTCATTTACTGTTTCAGGTATTTCATCTCTAGTTGGTAAATTATTAAAAGTTCCATTTAATTTACTTTTATCTATTGTCAACCATGGAGCAGGGTTATCACCTTGAATTCTCCTCATGGAATCTTGAAAAATGGAAAATCTTTTACTTTTATCTCTAACCTGAATTTCATCTCCTTCTGACAATAAAAATGAAGGAATATTTACAACTTTATTGTTTACTAAAAAGTGTTTATGATTAATCAGCTGCCTAGCTGACCTTCTAGTTGGAGCTAAACCTAACCTGTAAACTGTATTATCTAATCTAGATTCTAAAGATATTAATAAATTATGTCCTGTTTCACCTTTTTTTGATGCAGCTTTTTTAAAATAATTTCTAAATTGTTTTTCCAAAACTCCATATAGATATTTAATCCTTTGCTTCTCTCTTAATTGAATTCCATAGTTTGATAATTTTGAACGCCTTTTATTTGGTCCGTGTTGTCCAGGAGGGTAATTTTTACGCATTGCTGAAAATTTAGACGATTCAAAAACAGGATATTCTAATCTTCTGCATACTCTTGCTCTTGGTCCATTATACCTTGCCATAATTAATTTTTCTCCATATTAATACTTAAACTCTTCTCTTTTTCGGAGGTCTACATCCATTGTGAGGTATAGGAGTAACATCCATTATTGCTGTAATATTTAAACCACAAGTTTTCAGAGCTCTTACAGCTGATTCTCTGCCACCTCCAGGTCCTTTAACTCTAACTTCAACACTAACTAAACCTCTAGAAATTGCTTCAGCTCCAGCCTTTTCAGCAGCTTGTGCTGCAGCGAAAGGAGTGCTTTTTCTTGAACCTTTAAAACCAACTGAACCAGAACTAGACCAAGAAATAGAGTTTCCGTATTTATCAGTCAACGAAATAATAGTATTATTAAAAGTTGACTTTATAAAGGCTATTCCCTCAGGATCTACTTTAGTTTTTTTCTTTTTTCTATGTATTTTTTTTTGAGCCATTATATAAAAATTCTCCTATACTGCTTTCTTTTTATTAGCAACTGTTCTTTTTTTACCTTTTCTAGTTCTAGCATTATTTTTTGTATTTTGGCCATTAACTGGGAGGCCATTTTTGTGCCTAGAACCTCTATAAGTACCTACATCAATTAGCCTTTTAATATTTCTACCAACCTGACTTCTTAATTCGCCTTCTACTGTAAAATTATCATCAATTTCATTTCTAATTAATAGAATTTGTTCTTCCGATAAATCTCCAGTTTTAATACTATAATCAATTCCTATAGCATCTAAAATTTTTTTTGATTGAAACCTTCCTATCCCATAAATATATGATAAAGCTATTGAGATAGATTTGTTTCTTGGTAAATCAACTCCTGATATTCTAGCCAAAATTATTCTCCTTGTTTAACATGCGAAAAATTATCCTTGCCTTTGCTTATGCTTGGGATTTTCACAAATTACTCTTACAACTCCATGCCTTCTTATTATCTGACATTTTATACATATTTTTTTTACTGATGCTCTTACTTTCATTTAATACCTAAATGTTATCCTTCCTCTAGATAAGTCATAAGGTGATAATTCTAATTTTATTTTATCTCCTGGTAAAATTTTTATATAATGCATTCTCATTTTTCCAGAAACATGAGCTAAAACTTCGTGTCCATTATCCAAAACAACTTTAAACATTGCATTTGGTAATGTTTCAAGAATTTCACCATCAACTTCTATATTTTTTTCTTTAGCCATAAATTATTTACTTAATATTTTTATTTCATTTTTCAAAACAGCAATAGAATGCTCAAAATGAGCAGAACAAAGACCATCTTTTGTACTAACGGTCCATTTATCTGACTCTGTTAAAACTTCATGAGTTCCCATATTTATCATTGGTTCAATAGCTAAACACATACCTTCTTGTATTAGTGGACCAGTATCAGCCGAACCAAAATTAGGAACTTGAGGTTCCTCATGCAAATTTTTTCCAATTCCATGGCCTACTAGTTCTCTAACAACCCCATAACCATGCTTTTCAGCATGTTTCTGTATGGCATTACTTATATCACCGATTTTATTGTTAACTATTGCCTTTTCAATGCCCTTATAAAGACATTCTTCAGTCACCCTAAGTAACTTTTCTTTTTCATTATCAATTTTACCAACAGCAAATGTTTTTGCATGATCTCCAAAATAATCATTATAAATAGAACCAACATCGATACTAATAACTTGGCCCTCAAATAATTTATCTTGATTTGGGAGTCCATGGACAACCTGATTATCTACAGAAGAACAAATTGTAAATGGATATCCATACATTCCTTTAAAACCTGGCTTAGATTTTTTTGATATAATAAACTCTTCAGCCATTTTATCAAGATCCAAACTTGTTACGCCAGGCACAATATGCTCTTCCAGCATTAATAATGTCTCTTTAACAATTTGTCCTGCACAATACAAATTTTGTATTTCAGAATTATTTTTTAAAAAAATCATATTGTTTTAAAGAAAAGTAAGTAGTTAATATCTTCTACTTCTTCCTCTTATTCTACCGCTTTTCAAAAAACCATCATAATTTCTCATCAATAAATGAGATTCAATTTGTTGCAATGTATCTAGAGCAACACCAACTATAATTATTAAACTTGTTCCACCATAAAACGACATTAAAGAATAACTAACTTCTTCATTAAAAATAGAAAATAAAATAGCAGGCAAAACTGCAATTAATCCTAAAAATAATGATGCAGGTAATGTGACTCTAGTTAAAATTTTATCAATATAATCTGCAGTAGCTTTCCCTGGTCTAACACCTGGTATGAACCCACCTTGTTTTTTCATATTATCTGCTACATCAACAGGATTAAAGGCAATGGCAGTATAAAAATATGTGAAAATAATTATTAATATTGCGAAGAAAATATTATATACAGCATGAGTAGGAGAAAAAACGTTATTCATAAAATCACTAAATCCACTGTCAGGCCAGAATGAGGCTAGAGTATTAGGTACAAACATTAAGGCTTGAGCAAAAATAATTGGCATTACTCCAGTAGTTAAAATTTTTAATGGTATATGAGTCGCTTGGCCTCCATAAACTTTTCTACCTACAACTCTCTTAGCATACTGAACAGGAATTTTCCTTGTACCTGTTGTGATTCCTACTACAAATAACGTAACAAAGAATACTAATATAAGAAGTGATAAATATCTGTAAGGACTAGTTGACATATTTCCAGAATCCCATTCTAGTTGTAGAACAAAAGGTAAATTTGCTAAAATACCACACATAATAATTAATGAAATTCCATTACCTAGTCCATAATCTGAAATTTGTTCTCCTAGCCACATTATAAAAATTGTTCCTGTTACCAATGTAATAATGGTAACGAAATAAAATGCCAAAGGCGCAATAGTTACAATTGGTAAATCAGAATTAGGTGCAGTTAGACTAGACAAATAAACGGATACACCAATTGACTGCATAGTAGCAATAATAACTGTTCCATACCTAGTTAGCTGTATAATTTTCCTTCTACCTAATTCACCTTCTTTCTGTAGTCGTTGGAAATAAGGAATCACTGCTCCAAGTAATTGGATAATAATTGAGGCAGAAATATAAGGCATGATTCCAAGAGTAAATATAGAGGCTTGTGAAAAAAAGCCACCAACGAAAGTATCATATAAACCAAGCAAGGAATTTTGACCAATTGCTCCATCCATATAAGCTTTTAATGCTGATTTATCGATACCAGGAACAGGAACTTTTCCACCTAATCTATAAACCAATAGTAAAGAAGCAGTAAATGCTAATTTTTTCCTTAAATCAGCAACTTTAAAAATATTAATGATTTTTCTCATTAAATAAAGATAACCTTTCCACCTGATTTTTCAATTTTTTTGATTGCATTTTTACTAAACATATTGAAAGATAATTCCATTTTTTTATCAAATTTACCATTAGCTAGAATTTTTACAGGTACATCGACTTTTTTGATTATACCCTTTTCAAATAAAATTTTTGAATTTAATTTTGTTTGTTTCAAAGATGATAATATACCAAGATTGACTGTTTGATAATTGAGTTTATGTCTATAACTTTTTGAAAAAATTTTCATTCCTCTCTTAGGCAACCTTCTTGCTAATGGAGTTTGACCACCCTCAAAATGTAATTTAGCTTTGGTACCGGATCTAGATTTATATCCTTTATGTCCTTTGCCTGCAGTTCTACCTTGACCAGAAGCATTACCTCTTCCTATTCTTTTTCTATCTTTTGTAGAACCTGGATTTGGTGTTAATTTAAAACTCATGATAACTCCTTAACTTCAACTAAATGAAAAACTTGCTTTAACATTCCATTAATAGAACTATTTTTAACTTTTACTACTTTTGAATTCATTTTTCTTAAACCAAGAGCTTCCAAAGTTTTTTTCTTTTTAGAGTTGTAACCTATAGCGCTTTTAACTAATTTGATTTCAATTTTATTTATTTTTTCTTTTGACATCTTAATTAAATAATTCCTGTAATTTTATTCCTCTTTGTCTAGAAACAGTCAATGGATCTCTTAGTTGCTTCAAACCGAATTCGATAGCTTTAACAACATTTACAGGATTAGTAGATCCTGTATTTTTGGTTAGAATGTCTGTTATACCAATTTGTTCCATAACAGATCTTACTGATGCTCCCGCAATAATTCCTGTACCAGGTGACGCCGGTTTAATCATTAATTTTACAGAACCAAACTTAATATCAAGCCTATGTGGGATAGTACCTTTAACTATAGGTGCTTTAAAAATATTCTTTTTAGCTGTATTTTTTGCTTTATCAACTGCAGAAGCAACTTCGTTTGCTCTACCAAACCCAATTCCTAAATGACCTTGTCCATCTCCAACAACAACAATTGCTCTGAACCTCATTCTTCTTCCACCAGTGGTAGCTTTGGATACTCTTTTTATTTGAACAACAGTTTCGTCATTTAACTGCAAATCTGTTGGATTAATTATATTTTTGTTCATAACTATCCTTATATATTAAAAATTAACACCATTATCTCTTAAAGAATCCGCAACTGCTCTTACTCTACCATGATACTTATAACCATTTCTATCATAAATTATTTTTTTAATTTTTGTAGATTTTATTTTTTTAGCTAAAGATTCACCAATAATTTTACTTTGATCAATTTTTGTTTTTGCTGATTTTAAATCTTCTACTAAATCTTTATCCATAGTTGAAGAGGATAAAATTGTTACATGTTTATTGTCGTCAACTAATTGACCATAAATATGTTTATTTGATTTAAAAACAACTAATCTCGGATATTTCCCTAATATACCAAGAGAATTTCTTGTTCTAACTTTTTTTCTTAACCAATTTTTTCTTTTCAGATTAACTTTTGACATTTTATCCTGCTCCTGCTCCAACTGTTTTTCCTGCTTTTCTTCTAATCGTTTCATCAGAATATTTAATTCCTTTACCTTTGTAAGGTTCGGGCTTTCTAATTTGTCTTATCTTAGCTGCAACATCACCAACATTTTGTTTGTTGATACCTTTAACTACAATAGATGTAGCATTTGGAACGTCAATTGTAATATTATCAGGTATTTGAAAAAAAATTGGATGCGAATACCCAGCGTTTACCAATAAAAAATCTCCTTTTTTTTCTGCAGTATAACCAACACCAACTAAGGTTAATTCTTTTTGAAATCCTTTGCTGACTCCTGTAACCATATTTTGAATTAAAGATCTATATAAACCATGAAGCTCTTTATCTTTTTTACTGTCTGATTTTCTAGAAACCATTAAACAATTAGAGTCTTTTGCTAAAGAAATTCTAGAATCTAAACTAAGGTTTAATTCTCCAAGTGAACCTTTAATACCAACCTTCGAGCCATTAATATTTATGTCAATACCTTCAGGTATGACAACTGGTTGTTTTCCAACATTTGACATTTAAAAATTTTCCTTTAATTTTACCATACTTGACATAAAACTTCACCACCAACATTTAATTTTTTAGCTTTTTTATCAGACATGACACCTTTTGAAGTAGTTAAAATAGATATTCCCATGCCATTTAAAACTCTAAATTTATTTTTTGAAGGTAAATATTTTCTACACCCTGGCTTGCTAATTCTTCTGAGTCCATGAATGACTGGCTTATTATCATAATCATATTTTAGATATAATCGTAAAACATTTTGCTTATTATCCTTAATAAGAACGTAATCTCTAATAAATTTTTCTTCTTTTAAAATATATGAGATTCTTATTTTCAAATTAGAAGATGGTACTTCTACCCATGGTTTATTAGCCATGTGTGCGTTTCTAATTCTAGTTAAAAAATCTGATATTGGATCACTCATACTCATAAAATTATTCCTTATAATTAAAACAAGTCTACCAACTTGCTTTTGAAACTCCAGGTATTAAACCATTGTTTGCCATTTCTCTTAAACTGATTCTTGATAGACCAAATCTTCTGTAAACACCTCTAGGCCTTCCGGTCAAATTACATCTATTTCTTACTCTAATAGGATTTGCATCCCTAGGCATTTTTTCTAATTTTTGGTAAGCTGCCCTCTTTTCGGAAAAAGAACTCTTAGGATTTTTAGTAATTGCCAACAACTCTTTTCTTTTAGCTGCATATCTTTCAACTAGTTTTTGTCTTTGAATATTTTTAACTACTTTAGATTTTTTTGCCATTATTTACCTTTTTCTTATAAATTCTCTATTGGAAAACCAAAAGCCCTTAAAAGAGTATGAGTGCCTAATCTATCTTTAGCTGATGTAACAATAGTCAAATTCATACCCTTTATACTACTTACTTTATCATAATCAATTTCAGGAAATACAATCTGTTCTGTAATTCCAAAGTTATAATTACCAAATTTATCAAAACCCTTTGATGGTAAACCTCTGAAATCTCTAATTCTAGGAATAGCAACTGAAATTAATCTATCGAGAAATTCATACATTCTGTCACCCCTCAATGTAACTTTTACTCCTACAGGATCACCTTCTCTCAGTTTAAAATTAGAAATAGCTTTCTTAGCACGTGTAATAACAGCCTGCTGACCTGAAAGATTAGTTAATTCTTCAACTGCTTGTTTCAAGTTATTTTTGTTTTCTTTAGCATCACCTAGACCCATATTGATTGATATTTTTAAAATTTTGGGGATACTCATCTTATTATCAATAGCAAGTATTTTTCCGATTTCTGATACTATCTTATCGCTATACTTAGTTTTTAATCTAGGAATATAATTTTGTTTTGACATTTTATTTTATAACGTTTTTATTTTTTCTATTGATTCTAACTTTCTTACCATCTTTAGCAACTTTAAAGCCAACTTTTGTAGGAGTATTTTTTTCAACTAACATTAAGTTTGAAATATGAATAGACATTTCTTTTTCAACTATTCCTCCTTGAGGGTTTTCTTGACTAGGTCTCATATGTTTTTTTACTTTATTTACACCCTCTACTAGTGCCCTATTATTTAAACCTATAAGACGAAGAACTCTTCCAGTCTGACCTTTATAATTGCCAGAAATGATTTTAACTGTATCATCTTTTTTAATTTTATACATATTATATTACCTCAGGAGCTAATGATAGTATTTTCATAAACTTTTTTTCTCTTAATTCTCTAGCTACTGGACCAAAAACTCTTGTTCCTTTTGGTTCTTTATTTTCATTGACGAGAACTGCTGCATTATCATCAAATCTGATGTAAGAACCATCTTTTCTTTTTCTTTCTTTTCTTGTTCTTACAACTACAGCCTTGTGGACTTCACCTTTTTTAACATTTGAACCAGGTAGTGCTTTTTTAACTGTAATAACTATTAAATCACCAGTTTTTGCATATCTTTTTCTGGAACCTCCAAGGACTTTAATACATAATACTTCTTTGGCTCCCGAGTTATCTGCAACTTTTAATCTTGTTTCTTGTTGTATCATTTTTAATTAACTGCTTTTTGTTGAATTTTTTTGACTGTCCATCTTTTTAATTTACTTAAGGGCTTGGATTCTTCAATTACTACGATATCACCCTTTGAACACAAATTCTTAGTATCTTGAGCATAATATTTTTTCGACTTATTAATATACTTTCTATAAATAGGATGTGGTTCTTTTTTCTGTACTTTTACAATAATAGTTTTGTCCATTTTATCTGAATAAACTGTTCCAATTAGCTGTCTTCTTTTATTTTTATTATCCATAATTATTTAATTTTAAGTTCAAATTGTCTTATAAAAGTTTTTATTCTAGCAATTTCTTTTTTAGCTTTACTTATATTCTCAGGCTTTTCTAACTGTTGAAGTGATCTTTGAAACCTTAAATTAAATAAAGATTCTTTCATATCAGCAAGTTTTGATTTGAGTTCTTCTAAAGACATATCTCTGGTATTTTTTTCCTTTGCCATTTTTAGAAATCTCTCCTTGGAACAAGTTTGGTTTTTATTGGTAACTTATGGGAGCAAGCTCTAAACGTTTCTTTTGCCTGGTCAAAATCTAAACCATCAACCTCAAAAAGTATTCTTCCTGGCTTTACAACAGATACCCAATATTCGGGGGAACCTTTACCTTTACCCATTCTAGTTTCAGCGGGTTTTTTAGTTATAGGTTTGTCAGGAAAAATTCTAATCCACATTTTGCCTAATTTTCTTACTCTTCTTGATATGGAAATCCTAGTAGCTTCAATCTGACGACTAGTAATCCATCCTGACTCAAGTGCTTTTAACCCATATGTTCCATAAGCAACTTTATTACTTCTATTAGACATACCTTTCATTCTACCTTTTTGTACTTTTCTTCTTTTTACTTTTTTAGGTGATAACATAATTCTTTACACTCTTCTATATTTTATCGTTATAAATCCAAACTTTAATACCAATTATACCATAAGCTGTATTAGCCTCCACATGAGCATAGTCAATATCAGACCTTAAAGTGTGCAATGGGACTCTACCTTCTCGAAAGGTTTCACTCCTAGCAATCTCTGCTCCATTTAATCTACCAGAAATACAAACTCTTATTCCTCCAGCACCTAATTGCATAGTACTTTGAATTGATTTTTTAACAGCTCTTCTATAATTAACTTTTTTTTCAAGCTGTTGTGCAACATTTTGTCCAACTAATTTTGCAACTAATGCTGGTCTTTTTATTTCTGAAACATTAACTTGAACATCATATCCTATAAGCTTCTTTAAATTTTTCTTAAGTGCGTCAACTTCAACACCACCTTTACCTATTATTAGACCAGGTCTAGCAGTATTAATAGTAACTGAAGCTTTCTCAGAAGTTCTATTAATGAGAACTTTAGAAATACTAGCTGAAGGATATCTTGATAGAACATAATTTCTTATAACTAAATCTTCTTTAATTCTATCAGCAAAATTCTTTTCATCAAACCATACAGAATCCCATGATTTGTTGATACCTAACCTAAGACCTATTGGATTACTTTTTTGTCCCAAAATATATTCTCCTTAATTTGAGGAATTCTTTTTCAGTGTTAATGTTAAATGACTCGAACGTTTTAAAATAGGTGTAGCCCTTCCCATAGCTGCAGGTCTAAATCTCTTCATTACAGGGCCCTGATCTACATATGCTTCAAAAATATAAAAATCATTTTCATTTATACTGTCTTCTGAAAATGTGTTAGATAAGTTCGAAATAGCTGATTTTAGTGCTTTTAAAATAGAAAAAGCAGCTTTCTTATTAAGCTTTTCAAGTTTATTAATAGCAGTTTTAACATTGGCTCCTCTTATACTATTTAGAACGAATCTAACTTTCTTTGGCGATTGCTTTATATATTTTAACTTAACTGTAGTTTCCATAATCTACTTCTTTCTATCTCCTGAATGTAATCTAAATAATCTTGTTGGAGCAAACTCTCCTAACTTATGACCTACCATATTTTCACTTACATAAACAGGAATAAATTTATTTCCATTGTGAACAGCAAAAGTATGCCCTACAAAAGATGGAGGAATTGTTGACCTTCTTGCCCAAGTTTTAACAACTTCTTTTTTATTAACATTATTTAACTTTTCAACTTTTTTCTCTAACTTGAAATCAATGTAAGGGCCTTTTTTTAAAGATCTTGACATGTATTATTTTCTCCTCTTTACAATAAACTTATTAGACAATTTATTTTTCTTCCTAGTTTTATAACCTTTAGCTGGTGTTCCCCATGGTGAAACTGGGTGTCTTCCACCAGAGGTTCTTCCTTCTCCACCACCATGTGGATGATCAACAGGATTCATAACAACTCCTCTAACTTTTGGCCTTTTACCTAGCCATCTACTTCTTCCAGCTTTTCCTATTTTAATATTTTCATGATTTTTATTACCAACAACACCTATAGTTGCTAAACAATCTTCATGAATCATTCTCATTTCACCAGATGGCAACTTCAAGGTTACCATACTGTTATCCTTAGCCATGATTTTAGCATATGTCCCTGCACTTCTAGCAAGCTGGGCACCTTTTCGGGGTTTCATTTCAATATTATGCACTAAAATTCCTTCAGGAATATATTTAAGACATGTACTATTACCAGTTTTAAAAGGTATCTTGTTATCTCTAGATGAAACAATAGTATTTTTTACTTTAATTCCATCAGGAGCTAAAATATATTTTCTATCCCCATCTTCATACTCAACCAGAGCAATTCTTGCAGACCTGTTTGGATCATACTCAACTGAAATAACTTTCCCTTTCATATCAAACTTATTTCTTTTAAAATCTATTATTCTATATCTTCTTTTATGGCCACCACCTCTTCTTCTAGAAGTAATTCTTCCTAAATTATTTCTACCACCAGTCTTTCTTAAAGCTACAGTTAACTTTCTCTCTGGCTTACTCTTAGTAATTTCCTCAAAAGAAGAAATGGACATATATCTTCTACTAGGAGTATCTGGCTTTAATTTTTTTATACTCGACATCTAGCTAAAATCTCCATCCACTAAATTAATCTTATCACCATCTTTCAATGTAACAATAGCTTTTTTCCACGACTCTCTATTTCCAGTACTTCTTAAAACATGACCACCACTTTTAATAGTGGTATTTTTAATCTTACCTTTAAAATTCATTGTAGTAACTTTAGTTACAGAAACTTTAAATCTTTTTTCAAGAGCATTTTTAATCTGTATTTTATTGGACCTAACATTTACTCTAAAAACATATTTATTAAAAGATTCCATTAAGGTAGAACTTTTCTCCGTTAAAATAGGATATAATATTATATCTGAATTATTCATAACTAAAAACCTTCATTTATATATTCAACACTAGCTTGATCAAATAGTAACATATTTGAATTGACGATGTCATAAGTAGAAACATTTTCTACAGATACTAAATTAATATCTTTTAAATTTCTACAACTCATAAATAAATTTTTATCTTCTTTTCCAACAATTAAGGTTAGTTTTTGATTTTGAACTTTAAGGTTAGTCAATAAACGATTAAATTCTTTGGTTTTAAATGTATTCATTGATAAATCATCAACGATTTTGAATGAAGTAGACTTAATTTTTTGAGATAAAGCACTTTTTCTAGCAAGTGATTTAACTTTTTTATTTACCTTCTCAACGTAAGAACGAGGTTCAGGACCAAATGCTGAACCACCATGTACCCTCGAAGGATTTCTTGATGAACCAACTCTAGCACGACCAGTACCTTTTTGTTTCCATGGCTTTGCTCCACCACCACTAACTTCAGATCTAGTTTTGGAACTAGAGGTTCCTTGTCTCCTAGCTGCTAACTCAGACTTTACAGATAAATAGATTGTATGCTCGTTAGGTTTAATGGCAAAAACTTTATCGTTTAACGTTATCTGCGAAGTTTTCTTACCTTCTTTGTTAAATAAATCAACTTTCATAATTTGCTCTCGATATATAAATAATGTTTTTATTTGGGCCAGGAACAGAACCACTTACATATAATAAATTTCTATCTGCATCAACTTTTATTAACTCTAGATTTTTTATGGTAACTTTATCATTACCCATTCTGCCTGCCATTCTAGTACCTTTCCATACTCTTCCAGGAGAAGTACCAGCTCCAATAGAACCAGCTTTTCTCATAACACTATTCTTTCCATGAGAGGCTCTCCCTCCACCAAAATTGTGACGCTTCATATGACCAGCAAAACCCTTACCTTTAGACTTACCAGTGATATTTAATAAATCACCAGCTTTAAATTGGTTTAGAGTAATTTCAGAACCAGGATTTACATCAGAAGAATTTTTATAGCGAAATTCTTTCAAAAATCTTTTCAAAGTAGAATTAGCTTTTTTGTAATGACCAATAATAGGTTTTGATAACTTGCTTTCACTAGTATCTTTATAACCTAATTGGATAGAATCATATCCATCGCTATCAGCAGTTTTAATTTGAGTCACTGTACATGGACCAGCTTCAATGATAGTCACAGGATATACGGTACCATTTGAAGAAAAAATTTGAGACATTCCAACTTTGGTACCAATAATGAAAGGAAGTTCTAATGAGTTATTATTATTAGATTCCATTTTATCAGAAGATAAAGTTTCAGAATTATTAACCTCTCCGGAAGACTCAGTTTCGGAAGACTTATTAGCCTCTTCTTTATTATTTTCTTTAATATCTTTTTTTTGTTCTTTCATTTAAATTTATGATTTAATCTCTATATCTACTCCAGCGGGCATATCCAACTTCATTAAAGCATCAACAGTTTTTGATGATGAATTCAGTAAATCAATAATTCTTTTATGAATTTTAATTTGAAATTGTTCCCTTGATTTTTTATCAACATGAACAGATCTATTAACTGTATAAATACTTTTTTTTGTAGGAAGTGGAATAGGACCAAGAACTAAAGCTCCAGTATTTTTGGCAGTACGTACAATTTTTTCTGTTGATTTATCTAACAACATATGATCATAAGCCTTTATTCTAATTCTGATTTTATTCATCTTATTCTTTTATTTCTGTTACTACACCTGCACCTACAGTATGACCACCTTCTCTAATAGCGAACCTTAACTCTTTTTCCATTGCTATTGGAGTTATAAGCTCAACATCTAAGTCTACATTATCTCCAGGCATTACCATTTCAGTTCCAGCTGGTAAAATAACATTACCTGTTACATCTGTGGTCCTAAAATAAAACTGAGGTCTATAGCCCTTAAAGAAAGGAGTATGACGACCACCTTCATCTTTTTTCAAGACATAAACTGAAGCCTTGAACTTTGTATGAGGTGTGATTGATCCAGGCTTAGCTAATACCATACCTCTTTGTATCTGATCTTTTTCAATACCTCTTAATAAAAGTCCTGCATTATCTCCTGCTTCACCTTGGTCTAATAATTTTCTAAACATTTCTACACCAGTACAAACAGTCTTCTTATCAGAACCCATTCCTACGATATCCATATCCTCACCCACCTTGATTACACCCGATTCTATTCTTCCTGTTGCAACTGTTCCTCTTCCTGTAATTGAGAAAACATCCTCAACAGGCATAAGGAAGGGCTTATCGACGTCTCTTTTAGGAGTTGGAACAAACGAATCTACAGCTTCCATTAATTCCATAATACAGTTAGCATCATCTCCTCCATTACTTAATGCATTTAATGCAGAACCTTGAATTATAGGAGTATCATCACCAGGAAAATCATAACTACTTAACAGCTCTCTTAATTCCATCTCAACAAGTTCTAACATCTCAGAATCATCTACCTGATCACATTTATTCATAAAAACAACAACTGCAGGAACATTTACCTGTTTGGCTAATAACAAATGTTCCTTGGTTTGTTGCATAGCACCATCTGTAGCTGCTACAACTAAAATAGCTCCATCCATCTGAGCAGCACCAGTAATCATATTTTTAATATAATCTGCGTGACCAGGACAATCAACGTGAGCATAATGCCTCGCATCAGTTTCATACTCTACATGTGAGGTATTAATGGTAATTCCACGCTCCTTCTCCTCTGGAGCATTATCAATTGTATCAAAATCTCTTTGTTCTGCTAAACCTTTATCAGCTAGAGTTTTTGTAATAGCTGCAGTAAGAGTAGTTTTTCCATGGTCAACATGACCTATTGTTCCTACATTTACGTGCGGTTTGGTTCTTTCAAATTTTTCTTTAGCCATTTTTATTTTTCCCTATTTTTAATTAATCACTAACGCTGATTTTGCCTCGATATTTTTCAACAATTGTTTCCTGTATTTGCTGTGGAACTTTTTCATAATGTCCAAATTGCATAGTAAATACAGCTCTACCCTGAGTAATAGATCTCAAATCAGTTGCATACCCAAACATTCCACTTAAAGGAACATTTGCATCAAGAACTTGTGCATTATTTCTAGCGGTAAAACCCTTGACCATACCTCTTCGAGAAGTTATATCACCCATTACATCACCCAAATATTCTTCTGGCATGACTACCTCAAGACTCATTATAGGCTCCATTAGCTTTGGTTTTGCTTTTTTAACAGCTTCTTTAATTGCCATAGAACCTGCAATCTTAAAAGACATTTCATTTGAATCGACATCATGGTAGGATCCAAATGTTAAAGTCACTAGAAGATCTTCTATTGGATATCCAGCAAGTGGACCATTCCTTAAAGCTTCTTGGATTCCTTTATCAACAGCAGGGATATATTCTTTTGGTATAACACCTCCAACAATTTTATTAATAAATGTGTAACCCTTACCTGATTCCCCAGGCTCAACAGAAATCACTACATGGCCGTATTGACCCCTTCCTCCACTCTGTTTAGCGAATTTTGTATCTTGTTCAACAGATTCAGTAATACATTCTTTGTATGCAACTTGAGGAGCACCAACATTAGCTTCAACCTTAAATTCTCTTTTTAATCTATCAACGATTATATCTAAATGCAATTCACCCATACCAGATATAATTGTTTGTCCGGTTTCTTCATCTGTTGCTACTTTAAAAGTAGGATCTTCTTCAGCAAGTTTAACTAATGCTAAACTTAGATTTTCTTGATCTTTTTTTGAAGCAGATTCTACTGAAACTGATATCACAGGATCAGGAAAATCCATAGATTCAAATTGAATAATATTAGCCTGATCACATAAAGTATGACCGGTCTTTGTATATTTCAAACCAACCATTGCAGCTATTTCTCCAGTTTTAACAGTTTTTCTTTCTTCCCTATCCTTTGAATGCATCAACATAAGTCTTCCAACACGCTCTTTTTTACCAGAATTTGGGTTGTAAATGAAGTCTCCTGTTGAAACAGAACCAGAATACACTCTGAAAAAAGTGAGTTTTCCAACAAATGGATCTGTCATTATTTTAAAAGCTAAAGCACTAAATGGCTCATTATCATCAGGCTTTCTAGATAAGGAAGTAGTTTCTCCTTCATTTGTACCAGTTGTTTCATCAATATCAAGCGGAGATGGTAGAAAATCGACAACAGCATCGAGACTTCTTTGAACACCCTTGTTTTTAAAGGCAGAGCCACACAATGTTGGAACCATAGAACCTTCTAGAGTAGCTTGCCTTATCGATTTTTTAATCTCATCTGGAGATAACTCTTCACCATTCAAGTATTTTTCTAACAAATCTTCATCACATGATGCAGCTTCCTCTAGCAAAATAGAACGATATTTTTCTGATATATCCTTTAAATCATCTGGAATATCTATTTCTTCAAAAGTTGATCCATCATCAGATGTGTAAGTAATTGCTTTGTTAGAAATTAAATCCACAAAACCTGTAAAATCCTGACCTGCGCCAATCGGCAATATAATTGGAACCGGATTAGCGTTAAACCTCTCTTTAATCATTCCTAAAACTTTATAAAAATCTGCACCAGTTCTATCCATTTTGTTTACAAATGCAATTCTCGGTACCTTATATCTGTCAGCTTGTCTCCATACAGTTTCCGATTGAGGTTCAACACCTCCAACTGCACAAAACAGAGCAATTGCACCATCTAGAACTCTTAAAGAACGCTCAACTTCCATAGTAAAATCAACGTGACCCGGTGTATCAATTATGTTAATTCTATTCTTACCTTCATTCCAAAAACAAGTCGTTGCTGCAGAGGTGATAGTAATACCACGCTCTTTTTCTTGCTCCATCCAATCCATCGTTGCAGCTCCATCATGAACCTCTCCAAGCCTGTGAAGTCTTCCAGTATAATACAAAATTCTTTCAGTCATTGTAGTTTTACCTGCATCAATATGGGCCATAATGCCTATGTTTCTTACATTATTTAACGAAATATTGCTCATGAGTCTTATTATCTGAAATGTGCAAAAGCCTTGTTTGCTTCAGCCATTTTATGAGTATCCTCTCTTTTTTTAATTGATGAACCTTCTTTATTAGAAGCTGCAATTAATTCTGCGGCTAATCTAGTTGCCATTGTTTTTCCTTTTCTACCTCTAGAGTATAATAAAATCCAGCGCATAGCTAACGCTAACCTTCTTTCCTTAGAAACTTCCATGGGTACTTGATAAGTCGCTCCTCCAATTCTCTTAGATTTAACTTCTAAAATAGGACCAACATTATCTAAAGCCTTCTTAAATGTATCTAAGGGAGAATCAGCTTTAACTTTATCTTTAATTATATCTAATGATGTATATAATATTTTTTCAGCAACACTTTTTTTACCATCTTTCATAATGTAATTAACAAATTTTGCAACTGTCAAATCATTATAAATAGGATCTTTTAGTATTTTTCTCTTTTCTGGTCTTCTTCTTCTCATTATAAATTATTCTTTTGGTTTCTTTGTACCATATCTAGATCTACTGGTTTTTCTACCTTCAACACCAGATGGGTCTAGTACACCTCTTACTACATGATATCTAACACCTGGCAAATCCTTAACTCTTCCACCTTCAATAAGTACTATTGAATGCTCCTGAAGATTATGCCCTTCTCCGGGAATATAAGCATTTACCTCAACATTATTAGATAACCTAACCCTGGCAACTTTTCTAAGAGCTGAGTTTGGTTTTTTAGGCGTAGTAGTGTATACTCTAGTACATACACCTCTTTTTTGAGGACATGCATCAAGTGCAGGAACCTTATTTTTCTTTACCTGCTTTTTTCTTCCTTTTCTTACTAACTGATTTACAGTTGGCATTTATCTCTCCTTATAAAGCCCGTTAATGTACAAAACTGAATGTTAAGTTAACAAACATATTTTTTATTTTTTAAAAAAAAACTTTGATAAAAAACTAAACCTCTGACGTGACCTCTGTATCACCATTTACAATATTGAGATGACTGGCAGTCTCAACTTCATCAATTTCAGAAGGTTTGGTTACTAGAACATTTTTACTATCCCGGTGTCCAGTACCAGCAGGTATTAGCCTACCAATTATAACATTTTCCTTTAACCCTAACAAATTATCAGTCTTTCCTTCAACAGCAGCATCTGTAAGCACTCTTGTAGTTTCCTGAAATGAAGCAGCAGATATAAAACTATCAGTATTCAGAGAAGCTCTAGTTATTCCTAATAATAATGGATTAGATGTTGGAGGTTTAGCTTTTTTTGTTTTAATAGTTTTTTTACCATCTGCTTTTAAATCAGAATTAATATCATTAATATTTTCTTTAAAAACCACATCTCCGCTATCATAATCAGAATCTCCTGCATCTATAACAATTACTTTTTTTAAAGTTTCTTTAACTGTCTTCATGAAATTGACTTTATTAATTCTATCTCCACTTAAAAATTGGCTATCACCAGGATCACTAATCTCTACTTTTTGCATCATCTGCCTTACAATGATTTCAATATGTTTATCATTGATTTTAACTCCCTGCAAACGATAAACTTCTTGAATTGAATTGACCAAGTATTCCTGAGCCTTAGATGGTCCACTAATTTTCAAAATATCTTTCGGTGAAATTGAACCTTCACATAGCCTGTCTCCAGCATAAATAAAATCTCCCTCATGAACAATTATATGCTTACCATATGGGATTTTATATATCTTTTTCATTTCTTTATTTTCAACTATTACTTCTCTGATACCCCTAGTTATTTTTCCAAAGGTAACATTTCCATCTATCTCTGATGCAACGGCTGGATTTTGAGGATTTCTTGCTTCAAAAAGCTCCGCGATTCTTGGTAACCCTCCAGTAATATCTTTAGTTTGACCAGACTCTCTAGGTATTTTAACTAAAATTTGTCCAAGCTTAACTTTTTCTCCATCTTTTACTACAACATTTGCTTTGACAGGTAACAAGCTTGATCCACCTACTAAAACTGAACCTTTTTTATCACATATTTCTATAGATGGACTCAAATTTCTATCTTTAGATTCAGTTATAACAATCATTTTTTTACCACTTTCAATTGCTTCTTCTGAAAAAGTTTCGCCATCAACAAAATCTTTAAATCTTACATATCCATCTGACCTTGCAAGAATTACATCAGTATACGGATCCCAAGAAAAAAGAATTGTTCCAGGTTTAATTTTTTCATTATTTTTAACATAAACTTTAGAACCGTAAGGAACTTTCCAACTAGTCAATGAAATTCCAGAAGCATCAAATAATTCAATTGTTCCATTCCTAGATTGAGCAACATTTTGGACTGCTCCGTTTTCATCTAAAGAAGGAATAAGCTGCATGGTATCAGAAAATTTAACCTTACCTCCGCTTCTCGATATTCTTTGAGATTCTTCAAGAATTCTTGAAGCTGTACCTCCAATATGAAATGTTCTTAATGTCAATTGAGTACCCGGCTCTCCAATAGACTGCGCAGCCATCACTCCTACGGAATCGCCAACTTTTGATGGTCCTTGATTTGCAAGATTTACGCCATAGCACATAGCACATAAACCTCTTTCAGCTGCACAAGTCATAACAGACCTAACCTTAACAAAAGGTATATTTAAATCTGCAATTAAAGATGCAATGTCCTTAGTAATCAAATCATTAGCCTTAACAATTGTTTTATTTGTTAATGGATTAACTACTTTTTCTAAAGTATATCTACCAACTATTCTCTCTTCTAGAGGCTCAACTATTTCTTCACCTTCCTTGAGGTCACTCATCAACACACCTGCCTTCGTACCACAATCTTCTATAGTTATTGTTACATCTTGAGCCACATCAACTAATCTTCTTGTAAGATAACCAGCATCTGCAGTTTTAAGAGCTGTATCAGCTAGACCTTTTCTTGCTCCGTGTGTAGAAATAAAATATTCAAAAACCGATAAACCTTCTTTAAAATTAGACTTAATTGGATTCTCTATGATTTCTCCAGATGAACCGGTCATACTCTTCTTAGGCTTAGCCATAAGCCCTCTCATTCCAGCAAGTTGCTTTATCTGGTCTTGACTTCCTCTAGCACCTGAATCAGCCATCATGTACAAAGGATTAAATCCTTGGTTATCATTTTTAAGCTCAGAAAACATTTCATTTGCGACACTGCTTGTCGCCCTAGTCCAGATATCAATAGTTTTGTTATACCTTTCACCTTCAGTTAAAATCTGTTTGTTGAATTTATCCCTAATTCCTTCAACTTCCTTTTGAGCAGTTTCAATAATTGATTCTTTCTTGCCAGGAATATGGATATCAGATATTGCGATTGATAGGCCACTCTTGTATGCCATATCAAAACCAAGATCTTTTAGTTTATCTAGGAACCCTACAGTTTTATAGTTTCCAGTAACCTGGTAAGATTTACTAACTAATTTTTCAATATGTTTTTTACCCAAAAGTTCATTAATGAATCTAACTTCTTGAGGAAGAATCTCATTAAAGAAAATTCGTCCCACAGTTGTATTTTGTATCCATGTTCCATCATCATCACGGAAATCTACAACTGCATGAAGTGAAACTTCTTGGTTTTCAAAAGCCATTCTTGCTTCTGAATAACTACCAAATTTGGTACCTTCTCCTTTTTCTCCTTTTCTAGACCTTGTTAAATAATAACAACCTAAAACCATGTCTTGGGAAGGAATAGCAATAGGTTTACCATGTGCCGGATGAAGAATATTATGACTAGACAGCATGAGCATCCAAGATTCCATCTGGGCTTCAGGGGACAATGGCACATGAACTGCCATTTGGTCTCCATCAAAATCTGCATTAAACGCAGCACAGACTAATGGATGGAGCCTAATTGCTTTACCATCTATTAATACGGGTTGAAAAGCTTGAATTCCTAATCTATGTAAAGTAGGTGCTCTATTTAATAGAACAGGATGATTACTTATAGCATATTCAAGTACATTATATACTGCTTCTGATTTATCATCAACCATCATTTTTGCAGATTTAGGAGTTCTAGTATACCCTCTCTTAATTAGTTCGTTTATAATTTTTGGCTTAAATAACTCCATTGCCATGTCTTTAGGGATGCCGCATTCATGAAGCTTTAGCTCAGGACCAACTACAACTACAGATCTAGCTGAATAGTCTACTCTTTTACCAAGTAAGTTTTGCCTAAAACGTCCACTTTTACCCTTTAAAGCATCACTTAATGATTTCAACGGCCTTCTTGTGCCACTTCTTACAGCAGACTGCATTCTACTATTATCAAGTAGGGAATCAATAGCTTCTTGTAACATTCTTTTTTCATTTCTAAGTATAACATCAGGAGCTTTGATTTCCATAAGCTGCTTTAATCTATTATTTCTTATAATAACTCTTCTGTATAAATCGTTCAAGTCAGACGCTGCAAAACGACCACCTTCTAGCGGTACTAATGGCCTGAGCTCAGGAGGAATGATTGGAAGAATACTTAGAACCATCCACTCCGGCTTATTGTAAACCTTCTTTTCTACTTTTGGATCAAATTTCTTTAAAATCCTTAGTCTTTTCAAGCATTCTTCTCTTTTTGCAACTGATGTTTTATCATCTTTTACTATTGCAGATAGCTCATTAAGTGTTTTGAGCACATCTAAATTTGAAAGCAAAGTCTTGATAGCTGCTCCACCCATCATCGCAACAAAGTAATGATCTTCATCAATATCTTCAGGAGATGCTTGATCAATTCCAAATTCATCATCTAGATCTAAAAATTCATCTTCTGTTATTAATTCTCCATACTTTCTACCTGAATTTCCAGGGTTAGTAATTACAAATTTTTCATAATAAACTATACTTTCAAGATTTTTGGTAGTATACCCAAGCAAGTAACTTATCTTGCTCGGTATTGACCTTAAATACCAAATATGAACGACGGGCACTGCGAGAGCGATATGGCCAATTCTCTCTCTTCTTACAGTCTTTCTAGTGACCTCTACACCACATCTATCACATACAATACCTCTGTATCTAATCCTTTTGTATTTACCGCAATGACATTCCCAATCTTTTACAGGGCCAAAAATTTTCTCACAAAAAAGCCCATCTTTCTCTGGCTTATACGATCTATAATTAATTGTTTCTGGCTTAAGAACTTCTCCATAAGATCTCTCAAGAATTTGTTCGGGAGATAAAATTCCTAAAGTTATAGAACTAAATGAATCACTATTTTTATTATAGCCTAAATCAAATTTTGTTTTCAAAATAAACTCCTTTAGTTATTTTAGTTTAATAGAACGTCTAAACCTAATGCTTCTAATTCTTTTACGAGAACTTTAAAAGACTCTGGAATATTTGCCTTTGGAGGATTCATACCTTTAACTAATGAATTGTAAAGTTTTGTTCTTCCTTCAACATCATCAGATTTAACTGTGAGTATTTCCTGAAGCGTATGAGCAGATCCATAAGCTTCTAAAGCCCAAACTTCCATTTCTCCAAATCTCTGGCCTCCTGACTGAGCCTTACCACCAAGCGGTTGCTGAGTAATTAAAGAATATGGACCAGTTGACCTAGAATGCATTTTATCAGCAATTAGATGAGAAAGTTTTAACATATAAATATTTCCAACTGTAACTGGGGAATGAATTTTTTCGCCTGTTCTTCCATCCCATAAATCAATTTTACCTGAAATGGGAAGGTTTGCTTGTTTCAATTCTTCTTCAACATCAAATCTATTTGCACCATTGAAAACTGGCGTTACATATCTCTTGTTAAGCTTTTCACCAGCCCAGCCTAACATAGTCTCATAAAGCTGTCCTAAATTCATCCTTGACGGAACGCCCAACGGATTTAAAATAACATCAACCGTTTCTCCCTCAGCTGTGAATGGCATATCTTCCTCAGGAACAATGATTGAAACAATACCCTTGTTACCATGTCTCCCAGACATCTTATCTCCAATTGATATTTTTCTTTTTTGAGCAATATAGACTTTAGCAAGCTTCATAACACCCTGCTGTAATTCATCTCCAACTCTAAGCTTGAATATTTCTTTTTCTAAACTTTCTTCAAGCATTTTAAGGGTTTTTGTATAATTCTGCCATATTTTTATAATTTTATTCCAAATTTCAGGATTTTCTACCCATGGAGATTTTAGAGATAAAATTTCAAAATCTAAATTCTTGATTCTTTGCTTGGTCAGTAGAGTTTTAGCTTTGATCAATGTTTTATTAATATTTACATCTCTAATACCACCTGAATTTTGACCTAAAAGTTGATCATATAATAACTGATTTCTTTTTTCAATTAATGCAACCCTGTCCTGTCTCGCATTGGCTTGCAACTGTCTAATTTTTTTCTTTTCTTCAATTCTTACTGCAGAGCGTTTTCTTTCAAATAACTGAGTTTCTACCACGGTTCCGTATACTCCAGCACCACATCTTTTTGAAGCATCTTTTACATCACCAGCCTTTTCTCCAAAAATTGCTCTCAATAACTTTTCTTCTGGTGACGGGTCAGTTTCTCCCTTAGGGGTAACCTTGCCTACTAAAATATCGCCTGGTCCAACTTGTGCACCTACCCTTACAATTCCTCTAGAATCCAAATCTTTTGTGGCCTCTTCACTTACATTAGGAATTTCATTAGTTAGCTCTTCAACACCTCTTTTTGTATCTCTAATTTCTACTTCAAACTCTTTAATATGAATAGAAGTCAAAACATCTTCTTTAACTAATCTTTCATTAATAACAATAGCATCTTCATAATTATAACCTCTCCATGGCATAAAAGCTACCTTAAGGTTTCTACCTAAAGCGAGTCTTCCTTCTTGAGTTGAATGACCATCAGCAATTATATCACCTTTTTTTATTTCTTGACCAAGGGACACAATAGGCTTTTGATTTATACAGGTATTTTGATTGGTTCTTAAAAACTTTTTTAAAGAATAAGTAGCATATTTCTCAGATGGATTCATTTCTAGTTCCTGTGGCTGACTTTTAGTTTCAATAGTAATAGTATTAGAATCTACATCAATAACCTTACCACTTACTTTGGATACAACTGCGGATCTTGAATCCTTAGCAACTACATCTTCCATTCCAGTACCAACTATTGGAACCTGAGGATTCAACAATGGAACAGATTGTCTCATCATATTTGAACCCATGAGAGCTCTATTCGCGTCATCATTTTCAAGAAAAGGAATTAGAGCTGCAGATATACTAACAATTTGATTAGGAGAAACATCCATGTAATCTATTTCTTCAGGTTTAGAAATTGGAAAATCTACACCATTCCTGGAACGAATAAATTTATTGGAAAATTTTGAACCATTTATAGGTTCAGAAGCTTCTGCAATAAATGATCTATCTTCCTCATCTGGAGATAAATACTGCACATCATTCGTAATATCATATTTTTTTCCATTTTTATTTATAGTTCTGTATGGTGATTCAATAAAACCTAAATTATTGACAACAGCTTGGGTTGCTAAAGAATTAATCAAACCTATATTTGGACCCTCTGGTGTTTCGATAGGGCAAAGCCTTCCATAATGAGTATAATGTACATCTCTTACCTCAAAACCAGCCCTTTCTCGCGATAATCCACCAGGACCTAAAGATGAAATTCTTCTTTTATGAGTTACCTCAGATAATGGATTAGTCTGGTCCATAAACTGTGATAATTGACTAGTTCCGAAAAAAGTACTTAAAACAGTAGTAACGATTCTAGAGTTAACTAAATCTTGAGGAGTTAAACTTTCTGCTTCTCTTTGATTCATTCTTTCTCTAATAGTTCTTTGCATTCTGCTTAAAGCAATATTAAACTGGTTTGCAAGCTGCTCCCCAACAGTTCTAACCCTTCGATTTCCTAAATGATCTATGTCATCCGGACCATGCTCTCCATTTCTCATTTTTATAAGATATTTAAAAACCTCAACAAAATCTTCTTTGGTTAACACAGGCTCTGACGTTGGAGCATCCAAACCAAACTTTTTATTTATTCTATATCTTCCAACAGCTCCTAAATCATATTTTTTTGTTGAGAAAAACATTTTATCAATAAACTTTTGTGCTATATCAACTGATGGAGCATCTCCTGCTCTTAGCTGTCTGTATAAAAGTTCAAGAGCTTCTTCTGTATTAGAGGTTGGATCTTTATCAAAAGTGTTGGATAATAATTCTACAGCTATCTTGCTCGAACGATCACTTACAGGCATGACAATACTATCAATCTTGGCATTTTTCATTTTTTTGATATCTGAAATTGAAATCAAAGAGCCTTTCTCCAAAAGAACTTCACCAGTTTTTTCATTGACTATGTCTTCAATAACTGGCCTATCTAATAAAGATTTTTCATTTGAAATTGATATATTTTCAGATAAATTAAAAAGACCTAAAATTTCTGAATTTGTAGAAAACCCTATAGCCCTTAGGAGAACAGAAGCAGGGAATTTTCTTCTTCTATCAATGATTGCATATATGCAATCATAAATATCGGTAGTAAAATCAACCCAAGAGCCCCTAAAAGGAATAATTCGTGCTAAAAAAATCTTAGTCCCATTTGGATGAAAATTCTGATCAAAGAAAACACCAGGCGACCTTTGCAACTGACTAACAATTACTCTTTCTGCTCCATTTATTATAAATGTTCCGCTATCAGACATATATGGAATATTACCAAAAAATACATCCTGTTCTATATCTTGAACATATGAGCTTTTGTCATTTTCATCTGTTATGTGAAGAACAAACTTAACTTTTAAAGGAACAGAATAGCTTATTCTTCTTTCAAGACACTCTTTTACAGAGTGTTTAGGCAATCCTAGATAATAATGTTTATATTCTAAAATATAATTCCTATTGTTATCCTCAATAGGAAAAATATTTCTAAAAGTTGACTCTAATCCTTTGTTTAATCTTTTCTCAGGAAGAGTGTCTTCTTGTAAAAAATCTAACCAAGATGCTATCTGAATGTCAAGTAAATCTGGGACAGGTACATCTAAACTTACTTTAGTAAAATCTTTTACTTCAATATTATTATTTTTCATAAATGGACGTACTCCTAAATTATCTTATAAATAAGATCAGTTAATTTTATTTTATTTGTGAGCTTTTGAGATACAGAACTATTTTAAAGTTACTGTTGCACCAGCTTCTTCAAGCTTCTTCTTTACTTCCTCAGCTTCATCTTTGCTTAATTGCTCTTTGATTACGGAAGGAGCACCATCTGCCATATCTTTTGCCTCCTTAAGACCAACAGATGTGACTTCTCTAATAACTTTAATCACGCCTATTTTTTTGTCACCTGTCGTAGTTAATTCAACATCAAATTCAGTTTTCTCTTCTGCAGGTGCAGCGCCATCAGCAGGAGCAGCAACTCCACCAGCAACAGCAACTGGAGCAGCAGCTGAAACACCAAACTTTTCTTCAATATCACTAATTAAATCAGAGATTTCTAACATATTAGCGCTTTCTAAATAACTTAATACATCTTCTTTACTTATTTTTGACATTACTTTCCCCTTTTTCTAATTTTAAACTTATTATTTGTTATCTTTCACTGCATTTAATGCTGTGACCATTTTCGTCATAACAGAATTTAGCATTGTAGACATTTTTGTCATTGGAGAATTTAACCCGATGACAAATTTTGTCAATAATTCTTCTCTTGATGGCAAGCTTGCAAACTGCTTGTATTTCTCAGCTTCATAAAATTCTCCATCAAAAATAAGACCAACAACGTCAAGACAGTCTTCATTTTCTTTAATAAAATCTTTTATAACTTTTGCAGGTGCAGTAGGATCAGAATCTGCATAAGCAATACCTATCTGACCAACAAGAAAATCATTAATTTTTGATTCATCATATCCCGCATTTGTAGCAGCTATTTTAGTCAAAGTATTTTTAGATACCATGTATTCAACAGAATTTTCTCTAAATGACTTTCTTAACTGAGTAGCTTGAGAAACGTTCATTCCTGTATACTTCGTAAAATACAATGCAGACGAATCCTTAATTTTTTGTTCTAAAAGTTTTACAGTTTTTATATTATTTTCATTTGGCATATTTATATAATCCTAATTGATAAAACTTGTTTTGTTAATTTTTATACCTGGACCCATTGTAGATGAAATTGTGAACTTTTTCAAGTAAGTTCCCTTTGCGCTAGTAGGCCTTGCCTTGACGATGGCATTTATACAAGTAGAAATATTTTCAAATAATTTATCTTCATCAAATGATAGCTTTCCAATTGATAAGTGGATTACACCAAATTTATCAACTCTAAATTCTACTTTTCCTGCTTTGACTTCATTAATGGCTTTTACAACATCCTTGGTAACAGTTCCTGTTTTTGGGTTAGGCATCAATCCCCTAGGACCCAAAACTTTACCGAGTTTACCAACCTGAGGCATAATCTCAGGAGTTGCAATCATAACATCAAAATCAGTCCAACCTTTTTCAATCTTTGTGAATAATTCATCAAATCCTGCAAATTCTGCTCCTGCCTCAATAGATTTTTTCCCTTGCTCGTTATCTTTTGTTAGAACCAGGACTCTAATATTTTTACCAGTCCCATTTGGTAGGGAAACTGTTCCTCTGACAAGTTGATCTGCATGTCTAGGATCAACCCCTAAGTTCACAGCCATATCAACAGATTCATCAAATTTAGTTTTTGAAAACGACTTCATTAATGATATAGCTTCTTTTAAGTCATACTCAAGCATTGAATCAAAACTTTTTAAATTATCTAAGTGTCTTTTGCCCATTAATAATTAACCCTCAATTGTTATACCCATACTTCTTGCTGTACCTTCAACCATTTTCATAGCAGAATCTAAATTGCCTGCATTTAAATCAGGCATTTTAATTTCAGCAATTTCTTGAACTTGGCTTTTGGATAACTTCCCTACTTTGGACTTGTTCGGCTCAGAAGAACCTTTAGGTAACTTAGCATATTCAAGTACCAAAGACGAAGTAGGTGGTGTTTTTGTTATAAAAGTGAATGACCTATCAGCAAATACAGAAATTTCAACTGGAATTAACTTTCCAGCACTTTCTTGAGTTTTTGCGTTAAAGGCTTTACAGAATTCCATTATATTAACTCCATGTTGACCTAAAGCAGGACCAACTGGGGGAGCAGGATTTGCTTTTCCTGCAGGTATTTGTAATTTAATAAAACCAATTAATTTTTTTGCCATTTTTATTTCTCCAATTCAACTTGGAAGTAGTCAAGCTCCACGGGTGTTAATCTACCAAAAATTGATATTACAATCTTTACTTTTTGTTTGTCATCATTAACTTCTTCAACAGTACCTGAAAAATCTATAAAAGGACCAGCAATAACTTTAACAAAATCATCTTTTTTAAATGGGGTTACCATAACCTCACGACCTTCTTGCCTTTCAACCTCACCAAAAATTCTTTTTATTTCAGAATCTCTTAATGGAATAGGGAATTTACCTTTTGGACCAACGAAGCTCATAACACCATTAATATTTTCAATTACATACTTAGATTTTTTGTTCATTTGCATCTTAATTAAAATATAGCCAGGGAAAAACATCTTTTCCTTCACAACCTTCTTATTATTTTTTAATTCAATCACTTTCTCAAAAGGAACGAAAACTTCTTCAATTTGTTGCTCAATATTGTTTTCTCTTGATTCATAAATTATATTTTGCTCTACAGCTTTCTCTTTACCAGATATAACCCTAAGCGAATACCAGTTATGTGAAGATTCAATATTATCTAAGTTATGCTTTGTATTATTTTCCATTATTAACCAATTTCTATGTCAAAAAGAATTTTTACGAATCTAGTAAGTCCAAAATCAAGAATAAAAAGAAAAACTGATACAAGGACTGCGAAAAAACCAACGATTAATGTAGAATTAATCATTTGATCTTTTGTCATCCACGAAACTTTCTTCATTTCTACAGATATGCTTTTAAAGTAATTTATAATCTTATTCAT
>CETL01059871.1_pt1 | contig 45676 bp, 45 predicted proteins | sample 356371 | NCBI WGS metagenome assembly CETL01 (sample SAMEA2622518, study PRJEB7988) | marine metagenome | biome: marine biome (ENVO:00000447); feature: surface water layer (ENVO:00002042); material: "saline water (ENVO:00002010), including plankton (ENVO:xxxxxxxx)" | depth 5 m | reverse complement strand
ATTTAATTTATTCTACTTATTTTCAGTGATTTGAGTGTTTTTGGATTCTAACGTATCAGTTTCAGAATTAAAATCAGTGTTATAACTAAGAACAATTTTTCTATTTTCTTTATTAATTTGATTGATACATAGATTAAAATCTTTATTAATAGTAAATGAATCCTTATCTTTTTCTTCCACTTTACTAATAGGTAAAATAGCCTCAAATCCATTTTCTAGTAAGAAAATTATACCTTTATCTAGGACAAATAGAACCTTACCACTAATTTTCATATCAACTTGAAAAATCTCATCAATTTTTTCCCAAGGATCTTCTTCATTTTGCTTCAAACCTAGAGAAATTCTTTTATCTTGAGATGAAACATCTAGTACTACAACATCTATTTTTTGGTCATTTTTAAGAATATCAGAGGCATTTTTAACTTTTCTAGTCCATGATATATCACTAACATTTAAAAAGCCTTCAATATCATTCTCAAGTAATACATATGCACCATTTTGAACTATATTGGAAACTGTTCCTTTATATTTCTCACCTGATTTGATATTTTCTTCGATACCATCCCATGGATTATTTTCTAACTGCTTGACACCTAATGATATTTTTTTTGATTGAGCATCAATTGATAATACTATAGCATTTACTGAATCACCAATTTTATAAATATCTGATGGATGTTTGATATGTTTAGTCCATGATATTTCAGATATGTGAATAAGACCCTCTATTCCCTCTTCAATTTCTACAAAGGCTCCATAATTCATCATATTTACCACTTTCCCTGTGATATTTGTACCTTCGCTATATCTATCTGTAGCTGAAGACCATGGATCAGTATTAAGCTGCTTTAGACCAAGAGAAATTCTATTTTTTTCTTTATCATAGTCAATCACTTTAACTTTTATTGAACTTCCTAAAGCAACTTTATCACTTGGATGATTGATTCTACCCCATGTAATATCGGTTATATGAAGCAATCCATCAAAGCCTCCTAAATCTATAAATGCACCAAAATCTGTAATATTTTTAACTGTACCTTCAACAACACTACCAACTTCAAGATTTTTTAGAAGCTCTTTTCTACTTTCATCCATATCACTCGACATGGTTGCTTTTCTGGATACAACAACATTTTGTCTGAATTCATTAAATTTAACTATTTTAAATTCATATTCATTATTAAGATAATCTTCAAAGTTCGGTGAAGGCTTAATATCAACCTGAGAACCAGGTAGAAAAGCATTTACTACACCTAAATCAACAACTAACCCTCCTTTAATGATTTTTATAACAGTACCTTTCAAAAGTGTTTCATTTTCGGCAGCATCTCTAAGTTCAGACCATCTTTTTTCAAAATCAGCTCTTCTTTTTGATAAAATCAGTCTTCCTTTTCTATCTTCGAAAACAACTAAAAAAACATCTATTTCTGATCCTATTTCAGGAATGCTATCAAATTCAGACTTATCTATGATACCTTCTGATTTAAATCCAATATCAACAACAACTTCTTTATCATAAATAGCTACAACTTTACCTTTAACTAATTGTTTTTCAGATACATCTTCTAACTTAATATCATAAATATCATTTGTATCTTGTAATTCACCTGAGTCAGAAAATTCAATATTGTCATTCAATTCATCGTGAGTATATTCTTTAACATTAAGAATTTTAGGATCTAAATAATTTAAAATAGTATTTTCAGCTGGTATATTTTCCGTTTTAACATCAACTTTTTCTAAAACTTCAACAGATTCATTATTAGATGTATCATTTTGTCCTTCTGTATTTTTAGCATTTTCATGTAGCATTTCTTCAGTTTCTGAAACAGTATCATTATCTTGATCGTTTACAATATCATTTTCATTAGTTAACATATGATTCCTTTTTTTTATTTACCTTTTACTCTATCACAAATGAAATTCACTTGCTGATTAATAGTTTTATTAGTAGTTACTACTAATATTGCATCTTTTGCTTTTTTTAGAGGAGATTCCAATCTATTTAAATCTTTATAATCTCTACTTCTAATCATTTCTCTTAAAATTGATTTTGGTATTTTTACATTATTTTTCTTATTCTCAAGAAATCTTCTATCAGTTCTTGATTTAAGATCAGCTTTGAAATAAAATTTAAATTCAGCATTTGGAAAAACAACTGTACCAATATCTCTGCCCTCACATACAATATTTCTATTCAAAGATATATCTCTCTGAATCTTAACCATTTTTGTTCTAATTTCTTTGATTGAACTTATATGGCTTATTCTATTATTTATTTCATCAGTATATAAATTTTTACTGTAATCTATACCATTAATTTTTATCTCATTAAAATTAATACCTTCAACTAATATATTGATTTCATCTAAACTTAATTTATCATTTAAGAAATTATTATTAATGTAGTAATTATTATTAATCAAAAAACAAGTTAAAGCTCTATACATTTTGCCTGTAGAAAAATGACAAAAACCTAATTTCTTCGCAACAAGTTTTGATGTTGAAGATTTTCCAGAACCAGCTAAACCATCAATAGCAATTATCATTTGCTTTGATTCTCCTCTTTCAAAAAGCCTGATAATATAATATTTTTTATGTACAAAATCTAAATCTAATTTTATTTTTTCAATGTAACAATATTTTCTATCTGCTTAAAGCTTATTCTCTTATACTTTCCTGACTTTATATTACCTAGCTTGATTCCTGCAAATTCATACCTATGCAATTTATTTACCGATATATCAAAATAACTAAATATTCTTTTAATTTCTCTATTTTTACCTTCTGTCAATTTTACGTCCCATATATAGTATTCTTTTTTAGCAGATTCTAAAAAAGAAATATCAGCTTTTACCATACCAAAATCTGGAATTTTGAAACCTTTTTTTATTAAAAAAATATCATCTTTTGAAAGTTTACCATCTGTTTCAACATAATATTTCTTAATTAATTTATTTTCAGGTCTTAGTAAAATATTTGAAATATCACCATTATTAGTAAATAATATCAATCCAGTTGAATTGTAATCAAGCCTACCAATATTAAATAATCTTATGTTTGAATCTATTAGATCTATAACTTTTTTTCTTCCTTTAGGATCATCTAAAGTTGATACATATCCTCTAGGCTTATTAACAATATATAAATAATTTTCTTCTACAAAATTAAGAATTCTATTTTTAAACTGGACAAAATCATTTTGTGAAACTTTTATCGAAAAATCTTTAATTCTTTTTCCATTTATTTTAATTAGACCTTGTTCAATGAAAGAGTCACATTTCCTTCTAGAACCTAGCCCACATCTTGCAAGATATTTATTTAATCTCATATTTTATTTTTTTACAAAACCTACTTTCCTATATACTTTACTAAGTGTTTTTCTAGCTCTATATGAAGCATTATCTGAACCTTTTTTTAACAAATCATTTAAATAAGTCTTATCTTTAATAATTTTGTTATATTCACTTCTTATCGGTGACAGGTTATTGATAATTATTTCTATTAAATCTTTCTTTAAAACAGAATACATTTTTCCTTGGTAGTTGTTTTCAATTGACTTGATAGACTCTTTCGTTAAACTTGCATATATATCGATTAAATTGGATAAGCCAGGTTTTTCTTTGAGATACTTTATTTCACTTCCTGAATCAGTAACTGCTCTACTAATTTTTTTCCTTATATCATTATCTGTATCTAATAATGATATAATATTATTTAGATTTTCATCTGACTTAGACATTTTTTTTAAAGGATCTTGAAGACTCATTATCCTAGAACCAACTTTTGGAATAAATGGTTCTGGAACTTTAAATGTTTCCGAATATTTATTATTAAATCTAACAGCTAAATTTCTTGATAATTCTAAGTGCTGTTTTTGATCAGCACCAACAGGCACTAAATCAGCCTGATATAACAAAATATCTGAAGCCATTAAAACTGGATAAGTAAATAATCCAACATTCTTATTTTTCTGATTTTTAGATTTATCTTTAAATTGAGTCATCCTATTCAACTCACCTATATAACAAATTGAATTTAGTACCCACATCAACTCAGCATGCTCATGTATGTGTGATTGAATTGCAATAATACTTTTTTCAGGATCGATTCCACAAGCTACATATTGTGCAACAAAGCTTAAGCATCTATTCCTAAGATTTGAAGGAGATTGAGTCGATGTCAAAGCATGCATATCAACAACTAAAAAAATACTATCATATTCATCTTGTAGACTTTCCCAATTTTTTAATGCACCTATATAATTACCTAAGCATAAATTTCCAGATGGCTGAATTCCTGATAAAATTATTTTTCTATCCAAAATATTCTCCTTTAACTATAGATAAATATATTGATTCCAACTAGAATGTTTATACTTATATTTTTGCAAATGCATTAAATAAGAAGGCTTTGCAGGTTTTTTACATAAATTCATTTTTCTATCTTTTAATGAAAAATTTGCCTTATGTAAATTACATTTCTTACAAGCAGTAACTAAATTTGTCCATGTATCTTTTCCACCTTTATCTTTTGGTACAATATGATCAATTGTCATAATTGATGATTTAGAACCACAATATTGACAAGTTTTGTTATCTCTTTTAAAAATATTAGTTCTTGTTAACGAAACCGATAAAGGTTTGAGGTAAATATATTTTTTTAATTTAATAACATGAGGAACAGGTATACTCAATGAAATAGAACTTATTTTCTTTTCTGATTTCTCAAGAAAATCTACTTTATCAAGAAAATACATTACTATGGCTTTCTTAATACTTACTATCGTAATTGGCTCAAAACTACTATTTAATAAAAGAACCTTTCTTGATTCACTTAACATAACTATTCAATCTATATGTTTGATTTTTCATAATGCTCAAATTTTCAGAAAAATTTTCACTTGAATTACATAAGGAATTTATTTTGACTAAACCAGATGAATGAATAAAAGAATTATCATCAATATATATACCAACATGATTAACAATATTATTTTTTTTAAAAAAAATAATATCTCCTTTAGATGGTATACCATAAACAGGTAATAATAATTTTGATTTTATTTGCTCAGAAGTATCTCTGGGAAATTTACTGATACCACAAACATTAAAAATTGTTTGAATAAGGCCTGAACAATCAAAACCAAATGATGATTTGCCTCCCCACAAATACTGTATACCCAAAAACTGTTTTATGTGTAAATCTATAAATTCACATAATTTTAAAGGATTTTCATATGATGATAAATCATTTTTATCTAATTGACCCTCACTTCCATCATATAATTTTAATATAATATTATTATCAAATTCTAAACATGGAAGCAAAGAACCAAAACTTAATGTTAAACTTGTACCATTTCTAAAAATCAGATTAGTAAACTTTTTTTTAACCCAATATTTTGAAAAATTTATGTTTTTTTCATACTTTCCAGATAATTCATATGTGTAAAAACTATGAATCCATCCCTCATAACCATCTAACAACTTAACCTTATACCATTTTTTTCTCTTATCAATAATTTTAAGTGGTTCATAAAAAAGTGCTTGAGTTATGAGCTCTGATTTGAATTGAGGTGTAGAATAAATTGATGCAACTGGTGTATTAACAATTATTTTTTCAATATTATTCAACTCTAATAAACTTTCTTTTACCAATTTTTATAGTTAAAGATTCATTTGCTTTAATTTCAAAATTTACTTCACTTATTGGTGAATCATTAACTTTAATTCCTGATTGTTTAATTAAACGTTTGCCTTCGCCCTTACTCGTTATTAAACCTTTGTCAAGTAAAAAATCAAGAAGTTTAACGGTTTCTTTAATCTTTACAACTTCAATATCATCTGGAGCGACTTTTTTAACAAATACATTTATAAAATGTTGTTCAGCTCTTGACGCTATATTTTCATCATAATAAATAGAAATAACTTCCCTTGCTAATTTTCTTTTTAAATCTCTTAAACTTATTTTATCTGAATCTAACATTATTTTTAAATCTTCTATTTCTTTTAAATTAACGTTTGATACTAATCTATAATATTTGAACATCAGATCATCTGGAATGGACATAATTTTTCCATACATATCATTTGGTTTTTCATTAAATGCAATATAATTATCATATGACTTAGACATTTTCATTTTTCCATCTGTTCCTTCTAAAATTGGGAGCATAATTGCTATTTGCTTATCCATTTCATATTCTTTTTGTAATTCTCTACCAAGTAACAAATTAAATTTTTGATCCGTGCCTCCAATTTCAACATCCGATCTTAAAACTACACTATCATATGCTTGTGCAAGTGGATACATTAATTCATGTAGTGAAATTGGCATACCAGATTTATAACGGTTACTAAAATCATCTCTTTCCAAAAATTGTGCTAAAGTAAACTTTCCGCAAAGATTAATTAATTTTGAAAAACTTAGTTTTGAAAGCCAATCTGAATTATAAACAACCCTTAATTTTTTTATATCTAAAACTTTGGCTGCTTGTTTAATATAGGTTTCAGCATAAATCTTTGTTGTATTCATATCTAATTGGGGTCTTGTTTTATTTCTACCAGTTGGATCTCCAATCATTGCAGTAAAATCTCCGATAACCAATGTAGCATTATGTCCAAGGTTTTGAAAATCTCTCATTTTTTTTAGTACTACACTGTGACCTAAATGTAAATCAGGCTTACTAGGATCACATCCAAGTTTTATATTTAATGGAATTTTTGTAGAAATAGATTTTTCTATTTTTTTTATAAGTACTTCCTCAGGCAATATTTCATCAATACCTGACTTAATAATATCTATTTGCTCATCTATAGATTTGAATTTCATTTAAAAAAATTTTCCTTTCAAAGATTTATTTATTTCCCTATTAATATCTTGCTCTTTTTTATAATTTCTTTTATCCCATAATTTACGACCTTTAGCGATTGCAAACTTTATTTTAACCCTACCATTTTTATAATAAAGATTTAAAGGGATTATAGTTTTACCTTTTTCCTCAATTTGTTCTCTAATTTTTTTTATTTCTATTTTGTGAACCAATAATTTTTTTTCTCTATCTGGGTCATGTGTAGAATATCCCTCATGAGAATATTTTGATATATTCATTCCAATAATAAAAACCTCATTTTTTTTTACTCTAATGTATGCTTCTTTTATTGTTACTTTATTTTCTCTAATTGATTTGACTTCAGATCCTTTAAGTACTATACCTGCTTCATATTTTTCAAATATTTCATACTCGTAGAATGCTTTTCTATTGGTAGTAATATTATTCTTGTCATTTTTTATCTTCATTTCAACACTATAAAATAAATGTTTTTAGTTAAATAAAAAAGCAGGACAATGTCCTGCTTTTTTAAGAAAATGATAAAATGTAATTAGATAGAACTACATCATTCCACCCATTCCACCCATTCCACCCATTCCTCCCATTCCACTCATATCCGGAGCAGGTGAAGAAGATTCAGGTTCTGGTTTATCAGTAATTACTGCTTCTGTTGTTAATAATAGTCCAGCAATACTAGCAGCATTCTCAACAGCTGTTCTAGTTACTAATGTAGGGTCAATAATTCCAGCTTTTACCATATCCACATATTTATCGTCCCTTGCATCATATCCATTGTTTCCTTTTTTAGATCGAACTTCATTTATTACAACTGAAGCTTCCAATCCAGCATTATTTAAAATTTGCCTAATTGGTCCTTCAAGAGCTTTTTTAAGAATTTCTGCTCCGACAGATTCATCACCAGCTAAACCCTTTGTTGATATTTTATCACTAGCTCTGAGAAGAGCAACTCCACCACCTGGCACAATACCTTCTTTGACGGCAGCTCTAGTAGCATGAAGTGCATCTTCTACTCTAGCTTTCTTTTCCTTCATTTCTACTTCTGTTGCAGCACCAATATTAATTACAGCAACACCTCCTGATAATTTTGCTAACCTTTCTTGCAATTTTTCTTTATCATAATCAGATGTAGATTTTTCAATTTGGGTTTTTATTTCATTGACTCTGGCATCTAAATTTTTAGAATCTCCCTTTCCTTCAACTATTGTAGTATTATCTTTATCAATATTTACTTTTTTAGCTGTCCCTAGGTAAGCTTCTGAAGCGTTTTCTAATTTAAATCCAGTCTCTTCAGATATTACTGTAGCACCTGTCAAAATAGCAATATCTTCAAGCATAGCTTTTCTTCTATCACCAAACCCTGGAGCTTTTACAGCAACAACTTTAAAGGTTCCTCTTAGTTTATTCATAACTAATGTTGCCAAAGCTTCTCCTTCAATATCTTCAGCTATAATAAGTAGAGACTTGCCTGATTGAACTACCTTTTCTAAAATTGGTAATAATTCTTTCATATTACTTATTTTTTTCTCATGAATTAGTATCATTGGTGATTCTAGCTCAGCCTCCATTGTGTCAGGATTGGTAATAAAATAAGGTGACAAATAACCTCTGTCAAATTGCATCCCTTCTACTGTCTCTAAATAAGTATCTATACCCTTAGCTTCTTCAACAGTAATAACTCCTTCATTACCAACTTTTTCCATTGCATCGCTAATAATAGTACCAATTGAATGATCATTGTTAGAGGAAATTGTACCAACTTGTTTAATTTCTTCTTTATTTTTCACTTCTTTAGACATGGTTTGTAAAAAATCTACAACCTGCCTAGATGCTTTATCAATCCCTCTTTTTAAATCCATTGGATTTCTTCCTGCAGTTACATTTTTAAGCCCTTCTGCAGTTATTGATTGTGCTAGTACAGTTGCTGTAGTAGTTCCGTCTCCTGCAACATCAGCAGTCTTTGATGCAACTTCTTTAACCATTTGTGCACCCATATTCTGAACTGAATCTTCTAATTCTATTTCTTTTGCAACAGATACTCCATCTTTAGTTATAGTTGGTGCACCAAATTTTTTATCAATAACAACATTTCTTCCCTTGGGTCCTAGCGTCACTTTCACAGCATCAGCTAATGAATCAACACCTTTTTTTAAATTATTTCTTGCTTTAATATCATAATCAATATTTTTTGCCATTATATTTTCTCCTTATAAATTAGTTATACTACTGCTAGAATATCTGATTCTCGCATGATTAATAAGTCATCACCATTATGCGAAATTTCAGTACCCGAATACTTTCCATAAAGCACCTTATCGCCTTTTTTAACACTCATTTTAACTAAATTTCCAGATTCATTTACTTTACCTGGTCCTGTTGCAACTACCTCTCCTATCTGAGGCTTTTCTTTAGCTGTATCAGGTAAAATGATTCCAGAAGCTGTTTTTTCTTCAGCTTCCTGAGCCTTAATAACTACTCTATCTGATAAAGGTTTTATACTCATTTTTATTTTCTCCTTAATAAAATTTTATGTTTTGATAAATTACAAATTTAATGCCAAATAAGATTAAACTGACAATAAGTCATAGATTATTTACCAGTACTGCCAAAACCTCCAATACCTCTAGATGAAGTTGACAAGTCAGTTGAAATACTATATGAAATTTCAGAACTATCACATGCAACTATCTGAAATAAACGATCTCCTTTTTTAACCTCATATTCAGAAGATTTAATATTATCACAAGAAGCCATTATTTCACCTCTATATCCTCCATCAATAAGGCCAATTGAATTTGACATCCTTAACGGTGTTTTAGATATACTCGATCTTGGAAAAAGATAATAGGCTTTACCATCAACAGGTTCACATGATATACCAAACTTAATTAATTTTGTTTCACCTGGTTTAAAAACTATATCATCTAATACATATAAATCAAGTCCAGCATCACCGTTATGAAAATGACCATGATTTTGATACATCTCTTTTGACTCATTGTTTAAGGGTTTTATTAATAATTTCATTTTTGTCCTCTCTATGGTTCTACCCAATCTCCATATTTTTTTATTAAATTTATTAATTCTTCTACAGAATCTTCAGATGGTATACCTCGTTTTATCACATCATGACCTTTGTATAATGATATTTTTTCTAAACCTGTTCCAACATACCCATAATCTGCATCAGCCATCTCACCAGGGCCATTTACTATGCATCCCATAATAGCTATTTTTAATCCTTTTAAATGGGAAGTTTTTTCTCTAACCATAGCTGTAGTTGTCATTAAGTCAAATTGGGTTCTTCCACATGATGGGCAGCTTATAAAGTCTGTTTTAGTTATCCTAGTTCTAGTTGATTGCAATATTTCAAAAGACAACTCATTAATATTTTTAACAGAATCAACTTTTGAATTTCTAATAAATAATCCATCTCCTAATCCATCTATTAATAAACCTCCAAAATCGATAGATGCATCAATTTGAAACTTCTCTAAATCTCTTTCATCATAATCTCTACAAATAATTATAGGATTTTTTATTTTATTTTTAATTAGCTTACATATAAAATTTCTTTGTTCTACCATGCCATGTAAATTGTTAGTTTTAAGCATTACAATAATACGTCTATCATTTTTCACTAAATTTAATTTGTCAATCAAGTTTTTCTCATTAGAATTAATCTCTAAAAAAATTATTGAAACATCATGATTTTCTTTAGAATATTGTTGAATATTCATTTTGGGATAAATATTTTTTTTATCATTATGATTTTTCCAAATTTCGTATTCACAAATAACTTTTAACTGCAGAGGTATCTCTATATCTAATTTATTTTTACCAATGTAAATATAATCTGATGCAAAATCACTAATACTCCATTTATCGATTTTATTTAAATACGAAAAACCGCATAATTCTAATAATTTATGATTAATTTTATTGAAATATGACAGGTCAGTAATCACAACAGGAACATTATCTCTTCCTATATTTAATTTTTGAAGAGTTTTTCTTTTTGAGTAATTAAATGGATCTATAATGCTATCATTAATATTAATTTTGGCATGATTATGCCTTTTATCGTATCTCGAAACTATTTTTTTTGCAATTGGAATTTCAAATTCAGGATCTTCAGTTAATGAAACTCTAATAGTATCTCCCAGTCCATCTTCTAATAATGATCCAATTCCTACAGAAGATTTAATACGACCTTCCATTCCCTCACCTGCTTCTGTTACGCCCAAATGGAGTGGATAAAACATATTTTCCTTCATCATTTTATTAACAAGTAATCTATATGCTTGTACCATAATAATTGGATTACTTGATTTCATTGATAAAACAATATTGTAATAATTATGATCTTCACAAATCCTTAAAAATTCTAGTGCAGACTCTACCATTCCTAGGGGAGTATCTCCATATCTATTCATTATTCTATCAGACAGTGAACCATGATTTGTACCAATTCTCATTGCAGTACCATTTTCTTTACAAATTTTTACTAGAGGAGAAAATCTATCATAAATTCTTTGCAATTCGTTTTGATACTCATCATCAGTAAATTCAAAAACCTTAAATTTTTTATTGTCAGCATAATTACCTGGATTAATTCTAACCTTTTCTACAATTTGAGCAGCCTCTAAAGCTGCTTTCGGAGTAAAATGAATATCTGCAATTAGAGGCGTTTTATATCCTTTTTTTCTTAATTCATGTCTAATTTCTTTAAGAGCTCTAGCTTCTTTTATACTTGGGGCAGTAATTCTTACATAATCACTTCCCTCATTAGCGATTCTTATAGATTGCTCAACAGTAGACTTTATATCCATTGTATTTGTTGTTGTCATGCTTTGAGTTCTAATAGGATGCTTATAACCTAGAGGTATATCTCCTATATATACTTCTCTAGACCTAAATCTTTGATACTTATTTAAACTTTTACAATATTGATTCATATTTATAATATAATTTAATCATCTTAAAAAATTAATTATACAAAATAGATTTGATTATTAAGTATATGTTCTATCTTATAATAGCAATTTTTGTAACACCTATAGTGTTGTTATTTTTATCTAAAGCAGCGACTAAATATACACCTGTACCAAGAAACATACCTTTATCGCTTCTACCATCCCAATTCATAATAATTGTTTGATTAATTAAATCAAATTCCTTTAAAACTGTTCCTCTTAAATTCATAATTTGTACTTTTGAATTAGCAGGTAAATTACTAATAGTAATATTTGCATGATTATGAACTACAAATGGATTGGGAGAAACAGAAATTTTAGATACGGGCTGAGATTCAGCAAATTCAGTTTTAAAAATGGATAACCCCATATTTGTTGCAAAATATACATTACCAAGTTCATCAAATTTAATATCATAAATTTCATTAGATAATAAATTAGAGTTTGAAGCACCAAATGATTCATTTGGAATTAGAACTGCACCACTACTAGTAATAACCCTTACTCCACCTTTTGATATAACCCATGCATTATTTTGCCTATCAACACGGATCTTTGAAAATCTATCAAAAGAATCTGAAGAAAAATAAAAATTGCAATTTATAGGTTCTACCTGAATTGACAAAAACCCAAAAGACCCTGAGAAGGTATATTTAATAACATAACCCATTATACCATAATCACTCAAAGTCCATAATATTGTATTACCATATTTATCAGCTCCTATATCGATTGACCATACAGAAATGTTTTCTAAGTCTAAATCATTATTATATTGTGAGCATCCAGACTGATTTACACTAATTAAGGGGGTTGACCACCAAGAATAATCTTCTTGGGAAATATCTCCATTTAGTCTTAATAATTTTACACCCCCAGGTGAATAATCAGGATCATCATCTTTCTGATAAGATATCCAAACATTTGAAAACTCATCAAAAGCAATTTCTTCAGGGAGATAATACGAACTACTACCATTATCTTCAATAAATTTCCATTGATTATCAGCTTTTACTACAATCGGTTTATTTATATTTTGCTCGCCTTCAGATTGGGGATTTATTACCCAATAATTATCATCTATTGCATAAAGTCCTGAAAGAGTAACATAATTATATCCATTATTTTGATAATTAATTCCAGTAAAAACTGAATCCCATCCATTGATTATTTCCAGATCTGTAGAATTAACATGTATTAAACCACTTAAAAATTGCACGTTATCTTTAATTGGATTGTAGGGTGAGTATGGGTGATAAATATCTGGTTGTAAGTAGAGTGAATTATTTATAAAATAAAAATTATCAAACGAATCAAATTTAACACCCTCAGAATTCTTAGCACCTGATATATATGATAAATTTTTACCTTTATATGAGTTTACTGTCTCATATCCATTACCAAGTGGATATTTATTTTTATACGTTTCAAAATATTCGTTATTATTTAAGTCAATGTAATTATCACCATCTGAATAAAAATTTCTAACATTATGATTATTCAATACATCATCTATTAAAAAACCACCTTGTCCAATATTTGGGTCACCACCCAAACCGACCAATTGTTTTTTTTTGTTCAAATCAATTGCTGTTATTTTATTGGTAAAAATTGTGTTTGGTATAATATATTCATAATAATCTAAGTTTGAAATTGAAGTTTTTATTACACCGTGGTTTTCTAGTGATAAATAAATATTATCATTAATTATTTCCAAATCAGTAAAATTTGAAAAAATTTCATCAGGAATATTAAAAACTTTATTATAATGTGGAAAAGATGCAGGCATATCCTCTTGTATTAAAAGCATATCACTTCTAAGAGTAAAATATAATAACTCTCCATTTTGATTGATAATTTCTGATTTAATTATATCTTCAAGATTTTCTGGATTAATTAATTCAGTTTCTAAATTATTTTCATATAAATACCATTCATTTATACCTGTCCCACATTGTAACTGATCTGAAGTAAGCCAAAAATATATTGGATTAGTTAATGAATAATCATGATGATCATATTCAAACCAATTATCAATAAATGATGAAGCAGGACATGTAGAATCATATAAATCCCAATCAAGGAGTAATAATAAATTATTTTCATAATTTGTCAAATCTACTCTTAATACTCCTTCATTAGTCGCTAAATACAACCAATTTATAGTAATATAAATATCATAAATTCTATTAACATTAATTATCTTTTCAGTATCAAAATCTGTATCAAACCATAAATTACCATTATTTTCTGCTTTAATCAGAAAATTATTGAACGTAAAATAATTTAAGTATGAAGGTGAATCGCCTCTCGAGTATTGAACAATCACGTCTTGATTTTGATAATTAGCAATCGCAAAAACATAATTTTCATAAAATATTATTTCAGATATACTATTAAAAGGTAAATAATCTATTGTACTAATTAAGCCAAAATCTCTATCAACTACCTGAATATTACCATCCTCACCCCCAAGCCAGACTTGATTAAATAATTCATCCAATGCAATGGTATTGATACCAGCATATTCTAAATTTTCTGTATAATCATTTATACTATGATCTAATAAGTCAATTGAATATATGCCACCACTAGTTGAAACCAATAGCTGATTATCACTAACTTGCTCGACTGATGTGGAATTAACTAATGAAGAAATATTTTTTATATGTTGAATGTTAAAGGAACAAAGAAGGCTGGTTATAAAAAATAAAAAAAAACTAATTTTTCTAAAAAATATCAAAATAGTTATTTCTTAATTTTATTGAATGTTTTGATTGTATCGATTGCAGCTTGCATTACTTCACCTCCCTTATCTTTATCTTTGGGATCTGAGCGCTTTAAGGCCTGCTCATAGTCATATGTTGTTAGTACACCTAAAATAATTGGTATTTTTGTCTCTTTATGAATGGATATTTGTGATATTGAATTTGTGACTGAAGCTGAAATAAATTCAAAATGGGCTGTTTCACCTTTGATGACACAACCTAATGTTACAACTGCATCATATATTGAATTATTTTTTAAAATTTGACTTACGGCTGCAGGTATCTCAAAAGCTCCAGGTACTCTAAAAATTATCAGACTATTATTTTCACTACCATAGAAGTCTTTTTCATACTCGAATTTCATTTTTTCATTTTTCAATAAATTATTTTTAAATCTCAAAAAAGCACCATTTAATAAATTTTGTGAAATATCATCGTTAAACTCACTGATTACAATTGCTATTTTCATATTTTTTTTTCTTTATTATTACCTAAAATTAAGTGACCTAATTTATCTCTTTTTGTTGTTAAATATTTTTCATTTATTTGATTTGTTTTAATCTCAATTGGTTCTCTTCCAGTAATTTTTAAATCAAATCCATCTAAGCCAATTATTTTTTTAGGATTATTAGTTAAAATTTTCATTTTTGAAACCCCACAAGCTATTAAAATTTCAGCACCTATACCATACTCCCTTAAATCAGCTTTGAATCCTAATTTTTGATTTGCTTCTACTGTATCTAAACCTTGATCTTGTAACTGATATGCCTTAATTTTATTTTTAAGACCAATGCCTCTACCCTCTTGCCTCAAATAAACTAAAACACCATGACCCGAATCATTAATTTGTTCTAATGATTGATTTAATTGCTCTCCACAATCACACCTCAATGATGCAAACAAATCACCAGTTAAACATTGTGAATGAACACGTACAAGGGCCTCCTTATCCGCTGAAATATCACCTTTAACTACTGCAACATGGTGATCATTATGAATTTTATCTTCGAATAATCTCAACTCAAAATCTCCAAACTGTGATGGAAATGGAATTCTTGATATCTCCTCTACTATCTTATCATTCTCTCTTCTGTATTTAATAAGATCTGAAATACTAATCAAACTTAAATTATATTTTTTTGCTATTATTTTTAATTCTGGCATCCTAGCCATTGTACCATCATCATTTACTATCTCAACAAGTAAAGCACCGGGTTTTAAACCAGATAATATAGATAAATCCATTGCAGCTTCAGTATGTCCTGCTCTTTGAAGAACACCACCCTCTTTTGCGATTAATGGGAACATATGACCAGGTCTTCCTAAATCTTCAGGCTTTGAATTATCATCCATTAAAACCTGTACAGTTTGCCATCTATCATTAGCAGATATTCCAGTCGTAGCATTCTTTATTGCATCAACACTGACTGTAAAATTAGTTTCATGAACAGCTGTACTTGATGAAACCATTGGAGAAAGTTTTAATTTTTGAGCACAATTATTTGAAATTGACATACAAATTAGGCCTCTAGCTTCTTTCATCATAAAATTTATGTCATCAGCTGTACAAAGCTCACTAGATATTATAAAATCTCCTTCATTTTCCCTATCTTTATCATCAACGACAATAACCATTTTGCCTTTTTTAAAATCTTCAATTGCCTTTAAAATTTTATTATTTGTGTCTTCCATTATATCCTTAGCTATATTTCAATATTATTTGTTTGCAATAATGCTTTCAACATATTTTGCAAAAACATCTGTTTCTAAATTTAAAATATCTCCTTCATCTTTATACTTCAAGATTGTATTATTTAAAGTATGAGGAATAACCGCAATACTTACTTCATTTTGATTAATATTTGCAATGGTTAAAGAAATACCATCCAAAGCAATAGAACCTTTATAAATACAATATTTTAAAAATTCATCATCTATGTAAATTATCAAATCTGTTTGCTCATCTGTTTCTTTTTTATGAATAATTTTTGCTACTGACTCAACATGACCTTGTACGATATGTCCATTTAATCTAGAAGACACCAAAACAGCTCGTTCTAAATTAACAAAAGTTTTAAATTGAATATCCTTCAAGCTGGTTTTATTCAGTGTTTCTTCCACTACATTTACAGTAAAAGAACTTTTATTTACTTTTACTGCAGTTAAACATATACCATTAATAGCTATACTATCACCAAGTACAAGCTCATTAGAAAATGAAGACTCAATTTCAAGCTCTAAAAAATCTTTTCTATCATCAATTGATATAATTTGACCAATTTCTTCTATTATTCCTGTAAACATAAATTTTTCTTTTTAGCAATTTTTAAAATATCATCATCAAGAGAAATTTCATCTTGTATATCCCAGCTTTCATCAATTATTAATGGATTATCTAATTCCGCATCATTTAAATTTTCATTGGAAGTATAAACATATAATTCATTTATTAAATTTGCTTCGTTAAAACTTTGATGAACCATTTTTCCACCTTCAATTAAAATTGAAGTAATTCCTAATTGACCAAGTTTTTTTAAGATATCATTAGGGCATAAAATATTATCTTTAGATTTCGTTGGAATATATTTACAAAATGATGTTGATGTACTACTAAAATTTTTATCCAAACACATTACAATCGTTTCAGCTTCATTATCATTAAAAACTTTAAGATTAAGAGGTAAAGATCTATTAGTGTCAAGTATAATCCTCTTAGGATTATGACCTAAAACATCTCTAACAGTCAAACTTGGATTATCAACAAGAGCTGTATTTCTACCAATCAGAATTGCATCAGTCATTGAACGAAGATTATGACAATGCATTCTTGACTTCTCACCTGTAATCCAGGTTGATGATGAATTATTAATGCCCATAAAGCCATTTTTAGATTGAGCAACCTTAGAAATAACGTAAGGAATTTTATTTTCAATCCATTTAAAGAAAAACTTATTTAAATCATAACACTCTTTTTCTAAAATCCCATATTCAACTTTAATTCCAGCTTTTTCTAAATCAATTATTCCTGAACCATTTACATCAGGGTTATAATCTCTTGTTCCAATATATACCTCTGAAATACTACTTTCAATTATACTCTTTACGCAAGGAGGTGTCTTTCCATAAATACTACATGGTTCTAAATTAACATATAAAGAAGCGCCATTGGGAGATTCAATACAATTTTTAAGAGCGGATACTTCTGCATGATCACCTCCAAAAAATTCATGAAATCCTTCCCCAATTACTCTACCTCCTTTTACAATAACACAACCAACAAGTGGATTAGGTGATACTCTACCTGAACCTTTTTTAGCTAAATTAATAGCTTGATTCATGTAATCTTCATGATTATTCAAATATTTGTTTTCTTGAAACATTAGTTTAGAATTGTATTTAAAATTTTTATAATATCTAATACGTTTAGATTAGAATCCTGATTTGAATCACCTGCCCAATTTTGATAATTAGAAATAAAACCATTTGATGTAATAAGATTTGATAATTCAACTATATCAAGAATATTTAATTCTGAATCTTGATTAAGATCTCCCAAATCATTTATCATATGAACTGTCGAGATAATATTATAAGCACCTAATAGACAATATGGAGCGGCTTCTGCATGACCACCATAAGATTCTTCTAAGGTTTCAAAAAATACGCTTTCTGAACCGTTTTCAACGAATTTATTGTAAGCAACAACAGAATTTTGATAAGGAACACTCTCATCTATTATACCATGAAATAAATACATTGTTGACTGAGGAGTCCAATCGTATAAATCATTCTCCTGTAATGCTAACCTAAATGGGAAGTCAGAATTATTTGTGAAATCATTTACCATTTCATCAGTCATCATTTGTATAGGAATAGAAGGCAGGTGAGAATTAATATATCCTCCTGAATGACTTCCATTAAATAACTCAGGTAAAATATTAGCATATTCTAATTTAAAAAAATCTTCAATTTCTCCTAATTCATATTTTTCGATGTAAGTCAAAATAAAATATGGTAAATAATATGGATCAGGATAAACCTCTTCGGATAACATTAAATCTACCATTACTCCAGATAAATCATAGGCTCCAGCCATAGGAAATGACATTGTAATATTAAATTCATCAGTTAAATTTTCTTCAATTTCTTTTACTGCCGCCATAGTTACATACCCGCCTTCTGAATAACCTTCTAAAAATAATTGTTCATTAAATTGAATAAAATTATTTTGATTACAAAAATGTTTCACAGCTCTAAGCATATCAATTACTGTGTAAGCAGATACATCTTTCAAATGATACGGATGAAAGATATCTGATTGTCCCAATCCTAGATAATCTGGCTCCATATATATAAAACCAGAACTTGCCATTACCTGAGATAAAGTATTAAAACCATTCATAGAAGGGGCACTCGCTCTTCTTACCTGAGTTCCATGCTGAAAGGATGTCAAAGGAAATGCATGAGTGCTATCATCAGGAATAACAAGCATACCTGATGCAATAACAATATCTCCAAATTGATCAACTGTTTCATATACTATTGAAAACAATCTTGCACCATAAGAAGCAGATAATCCAAAATCTCCAATACTAGAATCTAAATAATCTTGAATTTCAATGGGACTTTTTGAATCAATAAAATATGATGAAACCAAATCACCCCTTTCACAGAATGAAAGAGATATAATGTAGATGGTTAAAAATAATAATTTAATCATACTTTAAAATTACATATTTAATATGTTTTTTTTTATTACTTTTTAAATGATGAATATAGTCTAGAAAACTCATATCCAGCTACACCCGTTGCAACTGAAACATTTAAGCTTTGCTTGATACCTCTCATAGGTATTTCAACATGAATTGTTGCAAGGCTTGACAATTCTTCAGAAACACCATTTACTTCGTTCCCAACTATAAAACATAATGGAAATGGATAATCTAAATCATATAAATTTTTTGAATTCATTGTTTGCTCAAGCAATACTAACTCTTGCCCACTTTTCAGAATATGCTCTGCTGCATCTATTGGATTTTCAAAATGTTCCCAAGGAACAGAATTTTCTGCACCGAGAGCTGTTTTTGACAAATCCTCTCTTGGAGGATATGCTGTAAATCCAGTAAGGTATATCTTAGAAGCACCAAATCCATCTGCAGTTCTAAAAATTGAGCCTACATTATGAACTGAACGAACATTTTCTACTAAAATTGAAATTGGCAACCTTGGAATTTGTTTTATTTCTTCCAAAGATGGTCTATCTGCTTTTAATTCATCATTCGTTCTTTTAATTTTAGATTTCATATTGTTAATTTATGTATATATTTTTTTATAAAATAATTTTAGTTTAAATGAAAAATCTTAAAAAAACTGTAACAATAATTGCAAATGGACAATTTCCATTTCACGATATACCGCTAACTATTCTATCAAATACAGATTTTATAATATCTTGTGATGGAGCAACTGATTTACTTTTAAAAAAGGGATATAAACCCAATCTCATTATTGGTGATCTAGATTCAATTTCAGAAAAATCTAAAGAACTGTATAAAGAAAAAATTATACTTATTAGTGACCAATCTGAAAATGATTTAAGAAAAGCTATAAATCATTCTATTGAATTGGGTTTTAAAAAAATAAATATTATTGGTGCTACTGGTTTGAGAGAAGATCATACAATAGGAAATATCTTTAGTATCATTAAATATCCAGAATATGATATTAAAATTTATACTGATTCAGGTTTATTCAGAGTTATTAAAGACAATCAATCCGTAAAAAGTTTTCAAGGACAACAAATATCAATTTTTTCACCTGACAATACAATAAAAATTGCTACAAGTGGGTTAAAGTATAACATTAATAAAAATACTCTAAGTACATTATTTTACGGGACTTTAAATGAATCAATAAAACAAAAAATTAGTTTTAAACTTAGCCATGGTAATATTCTGATTTTTCAAAAATTTTAACAATTATTTTACTACAACTGTTTTCATATTCACAAATTCTCTAATACCATATTTAGATAACTCTACTCCGTAGCCTGATTTATTTACACCTCCAAAAGGAAGCCTAGGGTCTGACTTAGTCATATCATTTATAAAAACCGCACCTGTGTTAATCTGGCTTGCAATATACTTTCCCTTTTCGATATCACTTGTCCAAATACTTCCACCTAATCCATATTTACTATTATTTGCTATACTTATGGCTTCTTCTTCATTCTTAATTTTTGATACACAAAATACAGGCGCAAATGTTTCTTCCTGAAAAACAGACATGCTTTCATTTACATCAACAAGAAGTACAGGATGGAAAAAATTATTATTAATAATTGGATCAATTACACACTTAGCACCACTTTCAAGTGATAGATTAACAATTTTTTTGATTTGATCTACAAATTCAATTTTTGCTAAAGGGCCGATCTGTGTTTTTTCATCTAGGGCATCTCCCACAATTAAATTTTTAATTCTTTCTTCTACATTGCTTATAAAATCATCATAAATATTTTCATGAACTAAAAATCTTTTAGCTGCAATACAACTTTGACCCGAATTAAAAAAACGTGCCATAACAGCTGTTTTGGAAGCTTTTTTTATATCTGCATCTTCTAAAACAATGAATGCATCAGAACCACCTAGTTCAAGAACTGTTCTTTTAACTTCCTTTGCAGCATATGAAGCAACAATAGATCCAGCCCGATCACTTCCTGTTAATGAAACACCTTTAATAAATTTATTTTTAATTATAGACTCAACCTTATTCTCTTCACAAATAATTGATTTGAAAATATTTTTAAAAGGTGAATTTTTTTTAATCAAATTTTCAATTCTCAATGAACAACCAAATACATTTGGAGCATGCTTAATAATGCAAGTATTTCCAGACATTAGTATAGGTGCTAAAAAACGTATAACTTGCCAATATGGAAAATTCCATGGCATAACACCAAAAATTATACCAATTGGTTCATACTTTATATAACTTTCAGAATATTCTGTATTTATGTATTCGTTTTTCAGAAATTCTTTTGAATATTCTGCGTAGTATCTCAAAACCCATATTGATTTCTCAATTTCTTGCCTAGATTCATTAATAGGTTTACCCATCTCAAGTGAGATCATTCTTGCATGACTTTCTAAATCTAGCTTTAATGAATCAGCAATAGCTATCAAAACCTTTGTTCTTTCTTTGAATGAGGTATTTCTCCAACTTAAAAATTCATCATTAACATCATCTATTAAACATAAAATTTGACTTAAACTAAATGCAGTGTATTTATCTAGTACTTTACCATTTGAAGGATTAATTGATTTAAACATAATCATAATTTAAGTTTAACAAAATATTAAATTCAAATAAACAATCAATAGCATTTAAAACATTATAAATATTAAATTATATAAATAATTTCACAAAAATAAAGGCCAAAAATGATTAAAGAATTAAATTTTAGTATTAGAAATGCAATCAATGAACCAATCAAAGATTATCTTGAAGGAAGTCCAGAGAAAATTTCACTCAAAGAAAAAATTTCTGAATTAAAATCAAAAACTATTGATATTCCAATCATTATAAATGGCCAGGAAATCAGAACAAATGATTTAGGTAAATGCGTTATTCCACACAACCACAACCATGTTTTAGCAAAATACCATAAAGCTAGTGAGAAAGAAGTCGAATTTGCGATTAATAGCGCTTTAATGGCTTGGGATGATTGGTCTAATACATCTTTAGAAGAAAGAATAAAAATATTCCAAAAAATGGCAGATCTACTTGCAGGACCACAAAGAGACATTATAAATGCTGCTACAATGCTTGGGCAAAGTAAAAATGTCTTTCAAGCTGAAATTGATGCTGCATGTGAGCTTATAGATTTTTTTAATTTTAATTGTGAATATTTATACAATATTCATAAACAGCAACCTAAATATTCTCCTAAAGGAATGAAAAATAGTACGGAATACAGATCACTTGAAGGTTTTGTTTTCGCAGTTGCTCCATTTAATTTTACATCTATTGCCGCAAATCTTTCATGTGCTCCTGCCCTACTTGGGAATGTAGCATTATTTAAACCTGCATCTTCATGTGTTTATTCAGGTTATTTTTTAATGAAATTATTTAAAGAAGCAGGTCTTCCTGATGGTGTAATAAATTTTATACCTGGTTCAGGTAGTAAAATTGGTAAACAAGTTCTATCTCATAAAGACTTAGCAGGGATACATTTTACTGGCTCAACTAAAGTTTTTCAAAATATGTGGAAAACAGTTGGGAATAATATTCATAATTATAAATCATATCCTCGAATTGTTGGAGAGACAGGAGGAAAAGATTTTATTCTAGCACATAAATCATGCGATAGAGATGGTTTACGTACTGCAATGATTAGAGGTGCTTTTGAGTATCAAGGACAAAAGTGTTCTGCTGCATCAAGGTGCTATATACCTCAAAATATCTGGTCCGATATTAAGAATCAATATGTAGAGGATGTAAATTCAATAAAAATTGGCGATGTTGAAGATTTTACTAATTTTATGAATGCGGTTATAGATGAAAAATCATTTGATAATATTGTAAATTATATTGAATATGCTAAAACTGCAGAAGATGCCTCTATTATTACTGGAGGAAAATATGATAAATCAAAAGGCTACTTTATTGAACCAACCACAATAGTAACTTCGAACCCTTACTTTAAATCGATGGTTGAAGAAATTTTTGGACCTGTTTTAACTATTTATATTTACGATGATAAATGGAAAAATATTTGCAAACTAGTTGATTCAACATCACCATATGCATTAACTGGTGCAATTTTTGCTAATGATGAAAAAATTATAGAAAAAGGTCGTAAATATTTGAAACATTCAGCAGGAAATTTTTATATTAATGATAAACCTACAGGTGCAGTTGTAGGGCAACAACCTTTTGGTGGTTCTAGAGCATCTGGCACAAATGATAAGGCTGGTGCTCCAGCTAATTTGTTAAGATGGACATCTCAAAGAACCGTAAAACAAACTTTTAATACTCCAACAAATTATAGATATCCATTTATGGAAAAAAAATAGATGCAATATAAAGTTAATTCAGAGGATGGACCATTAAGATTTGTAATTACTCATTCACCAGGAATTGAACATGATTATGTTAGTCCTGAAAACCTAAATGAAAATAATGATAACTACTTACTATTTGATGATCTTATTCAAACAGATAAAGCTAGAGATGAACATCGACAACTTTATAATATTTTACATCACTTTACAGATGGAAATTGTTTTGAATTTATAGACCTTTTAAAAGTTGTAATATCAGATAAACAAACTAAAGAAAAATTAATAATTGATTGCATTAAACTTGAAGAAGATATATATGATTCAAAAATTGACCCTAACATATTAATTTCTTTAACACCAGACGATCTAATTAAAGTTTTACTGACTGGATATAATAACAATGAAAAAATTTTTAAAAACCCTATTCCAAATTTAATTTTTACTAGAGATATAGCTGTATGTATAGGAAATACTCTTTTAATTACATGGAGCAAAAAGGATGTGAGAAAGAGAGAAAACATTCTAGCTAAACATGTTTTTGAAAATCATATTTTTTTCAAATCAATGAGAGTCTTTGATTTTCATCAAAATTTTCCTGATTTAACAATCGAAGGCGGAGATATTTTGATTTTTGATGAATCAAGGATTTGTATTGGAATTAGTGAGAGAACACCTTTAGAATCTATAAAAAAATTAGTAAAATTATTTTATGAAGAAAATTTTTCGACAATCTTTGCTATAGACCTACCAAAAAAAAGGGCTCTTATGCATTTAGATACAATTTTTACTAAAATCAATACTAATGAAGCGCTAATCTTTCCTCCTATACTAGAAGAAAAATACTTAAATAAACTCAATACGATTTTTAAATTTTCGGATGGTGAATTTGAGCCAAAAAAAATATCAAAAAATATTTTAGATGTACTTTTAGATAGCGGTTTGTCAATGAATTTTATAAAATGTGGCTCAAATAAAATAATAGATCAGCTTAGGGAACAATGGACAGACGGAGCAAATGCATTTGCTCTCTCTCCTGGAAAAATCATTGGATATGACTGTAATAAGAGAACGATTGAAGAGCTAAAAAAAGCCGGCTATATTGAAATAGATGCATTTAAATATATTAATAATTATAAAAAATATAATTTATCTAAGAAAAAAATAATCATAACATTTAATGGTTCAGAACTATCGAGAGGCAGAGGTGGTCCGAGGTGTTTGACTCTGCCATTATTCAGGTTAGAAAAATGAAAAAAACTGTAATCATAGCACTTGGAGGAAATGCAATATCTCCTAAAAATGAATCTGGAACTATAGAACAACAATTCAAGCATACAAGAGAAAGCTTAAAAGCTGTGATGCATTTTGTCAGACTAAACTACAATATATGTATCACGCATGGTAATGGACCTCAAGTAGGTGCAGAGTTATCTAAGAATGAATTATCAATGAATATTATTCCCCCACTTCCACTTAATGTTTTGGTAGCTAATACACAAGGGGCAATTGGATATATGATTCAACAATCTCTACAGAATGCTTTATATATGGAAAAAACAAATAGAGAAGTTGTAACTTTTGTATCCCAAATGAAAATAGATAAAGATGATATTTCGTTGAAAAATCCTTCAAAATTTATAGGTAAAGTTTTTTCAGAGAAAGAAGCATTTGATCTATCAAAGAAATATGGTTGGACTATAAAAGAACAAGAAACAGGTCAATGGCGAAGAGTTGTTCCATCACCAAATCCATTATATATTTTTAATGGAAAATCTATAAAACATTTGGTTGATTTTGGAACGATTGTAATTGCTGGTGGTGGTGGTGGAATTCCATCGTATAATACTGAAAATGGTAGTCTGAAAGGAATTGATGGAGTAGTAGATAAAGATAAAACTGCAGCTCTTCTAGGAAGAATAATAAGAGCAAATGAATATTTTATTATAACAGATGTTGATAATATTTTTATAAATTACAAAACTGATAAACAGAAAAAAATTAATAAAGCAAAAGTTTCTGAGGTCAAACAATGGCTTGAAGAAGGTCAATTTGGTGTTGGCTCGATGGAACCAAAAATAAAGTCAGCATTATATTTTCTTAAGCATCATGGTAAAAAGGTTGTTATTACATCAATTGATAAATTAAAAGAAGCAATTAATGGAAATGCTGGAACACAAATTATAAAGGACTAATCAATGAAAATTCACGAATATCAAGGGAAAAAAATACTATCAAAATTTAATGTACCTGTTCAAGATGGCTTTATTATCAATGATATTAAAGATGCTGAAAATATTATACAAAAAGTACAAAAAACCTTTAATACTGAAGATGTAATTGTTAAAGCACAAATCCATGCTGGTGGAAGAGGAAAAGGTGGTGGTGTAAAATACGCATCTAACTTTACAAAAGCGCTTTCATATACTAAAGATATTCTAGGTATGAATTTAGTAACTCATCAAACTGGGCCTGAAGGAAAACTAGTTAAAAAAGTATTTATAACAGAAGCATATGATATTAAGAGAGAATATTACGCGGCAATTACACTAGATAGAAGTAAAAAAATGGATGTTTTTATGGTTTCTACAGAAGGTGGAGTAAATATTGAAGAAGTTGCAGAAAAAACACCTGAAAAAATTATTAAAACCTGGATTCATCCAATGGAATATTTAAGTACTAAGGAAGCTGAAAAACTTGCAATTGGATTAAATCTAAGTAATAATTTAAAGAAAGATGCGATAAAAATTTTTAAAAATATGTATAAATGCTACAAGGATATGGATACTACATTATTAGAAATTAATCCCTTAGTAGTTACTGAGCAAGAAAAAGTAGTCGCATTAGATGCTAAATTTAATTTTGACAGTAATGCTCTTTTTAGACAACAAGATGTATTAAAAATGCAAGATTTAGATGAAGAGGACCCAGCTGAATTAGAAGCTAGTGAATTCGATTTAAACTATGTTAAACTAGAAGGTAATGTTGGCTGTATGGTAAATGGAGCTGGATTAGCAATGGCTACAATGGATATAATTAAGATATCTGGTGGTAAGCCAGCAAACTTCCTAGATGTAGGTGGAAAAGCTAATGCTGATACCATAAAAAATGGTTTTAAAATAATATTAAAAGATAAAAATGTAAAAGCAGTACTCATAAACATATTTGGTGGTATTGTGAGATGTGATAGAGTAGCAAATGGTGTTGTTCAAGCTGTGAACGACTTGGGCTTAGATGTCCCTGTTGTTGTTAGACTAGAAGGTACTAATGCTGAAATTGCTAAAGAAATTCTATCAAATTCAAATGTCGAAATTATTCCAGCTAATAATTTACAAGATGCAGCTAATAAAGTTGTAAATGTTGCAATAAAGGAGAAAAATTAATGTCTATAATTGTGAACAAAAGAACGAAAGTATTAGTACAGGGAATTACAGGTTCTGAAGGAACTTTTCATTCTAAACAAATGATTGAATATGGAACCAATATTGTTTCTGGTGTTACTCCAGGTAAAGGAGGTACAAAAGCATTAGATGGTAAAGTTGATGTTTTTAACAGTGTTCTTGATGCTAAAGAAGCAACTGATGCTAATGCTTCCATAATATTTGTTCCACCAGCTTATGCAGGATCAGCAATCATAGAATCTGCAGAAGCTGGAATCGAGACGATAGTTTGTATCAGTGAAGGAATTCCTACTAGAGATATGATTAAGGCTAAACATATAGTTAATGAAAGAAATATATGTTTAATTGGTCCTAATTGCCCCGGAATTATAACCGTTGATGAATGTAAGCTTGGAATAATGCCTGGATTCATAACCCAAAAAGGTAACATTGGAGTCATCTCAAAATCAGGGACTTTAACATACGAAGCTATTTATCAATTAGTTCAAAACAATCTTGGCCAAACTACTGCACTAGGAATAGGCGGCGACCCAATTATTGGAACGGACATGAAAGATGCTGTCAAACTATTTGAAGAAGATAAAGAAACTGATGGAATAGTTATCATTGGAGAAATTGGAGGCACTATGGAAATAGAATCAGCAATGTGGATAAAAGATAATGTAAGAAAGCCTGTTGTTGGTTTTATTGCTGGTCAAACCGCTCCAGCTGGTAAAAGAATGGGTCATGCAGGTGCAATTATTTCTGGAGGAGATGAAACTGCAAGAGCTAAAATGGATATTATGGAAAAATGTGGTATAAATGTTTGTGAATCTCCATCGGAAATTGGAAAAAAAATGAAAGAAATTATATAAGGAATAATAATATGAGTAATTTAACTTTTGCAATAATTAAACCTGATGCAGTCAAAAATAATTATACAGGTAAAATCTATGATCATATTTTATCAAAAAAATTCGAAATATTATCAGCTAAGTTGATAAAAATGACAAAAAAACAAGCTGAAGGATTTTATGAAATTCATAGTGATAAGCCTTTTTTTGGAGAATTAACATCATTTATGTCTTCTGGTAAATGTATGGTTTTAGCATTAAAAAAAAATAATGCCGTATCTGAATGGAGGAATGTTATAGGTGCAACTAATCCATCTGAAGCAGATGAAGGAACAATTCGTAAACTTTATGCAAATAGTCTTGGTGAAAATGCAGTTCATGGCTCAGATTCAGATGAAAACGCAAAAAAAGAAATTGCTTTTTTCTTTTCTGATTCAGAACTTATATTAAATGCATAAAAAAAAATTAAGTATGAAAATAATTAAAATTATTTGTTCAATGTTTGTTTTGTTATCTTGTAATGAACAACAAATATGGCAAGAAATTGAGTCAGGTAAAACCATAAAAGTTTTTCCGAAGAAATTTAATATAACTAATTCAAGTAATTATGTTTATAAATGGTCAAAACCAATCGGAAAAAATGAATCAAAAATGGATTATAGAATCAATCATGATAAATTATTATTTACTCCTATCTCAAATGGTGAATATCGTATTACTCTTGAAATAGAAAACATGATGAAAGAAAAAGTTCATGAAGAAATATTTTTTTTCAATGTTATAAATGAGAAAAAGAATGCACTAGGTAATAAAGACGTAAATGATAAAAAAAATAATAATGAAATTATAATTAATAATGTTTATACAATTCAAGTTGCATCATGGACATCAAAGGATAAAGCTAAAAAAGATATGTTTGAACTTATTGAACTTGGTTTTGACGCATATATTGAAGAATTTTATGATAATAAGAATGATGTTCAAAGATGGAGAGTTCGAATAGGAAGCTTCAAAAATAAAGAACTAGCCCTTCAAGTTAAAAATAAATTATCTAAATTTAGAGGGGAAGACCCTTGGATAGCATATATCAAATAGTTTTTGTTTGTTTTATACAAAATTTTAATAATAAATTAGCGCCTGATATTAACGGAGTTTAAAAAAATATGGCAGTACCAAGAAAAAAACACTCTAAAGCTCGAAGTAAAAAAAGAAGATCTCAATGGAAACTAAAAGATAATCTTTGTATATCCACGTGCAAAGAAACTGGCACATCTCATTTAAGACATCGAGCATACAAAGTAGATGGTGTTCTTTATTATAAAGGAAAAATTTTAGCAAAAAATAGCTAACCCATTAAAATGAAAATTGCAATAGATGTAATGAATGGAGATAATTCTCCGTCATCCAACGTAAATGGTGCAATAAGATATCTGATAAAAAATCCAAATGACAAGATTTTTCTAGTTGGTAAGAAATCTACCCTAAACCAAATTAAAAAAATTCTTTCATCAAAAAAAATTTCAAACTATGAACTCATTTATGCTGAGCAAGAAATATCAGATGAAGATTCAATGACTAGACTATTTAAACAAAAACCAGAGTCATCTTTAATAAAATGTATCCATTTATTAAAAAATAAATACGTAGATGCTATTGTAAGTTCAGGAAATACTGCTGCACTTCTGTCTTCATCACTAATGATTTTAGGTAAAATAGACACTATAAAAAGACCTGCATTAGGAGCATTTATTCCAACTGAAAAAGGGGGATTCGTTTTATGTGACGTTGGTGCAAATTCAAATAATAAATCAATACATTTATTACAATTTTCTCTAATGGCAACAGCCTATATTAAATATTTAGAAAATATTAAAAATCCGAGAGTGGCCTTACTTAACATAGGAGCTGAAAAAAATAAAGGTAACAACCTAACAATTGAAACTTATGAACTTTTAGAAAAATACTCAAAAAATTTCATAGGTAATATTGAAGCAAGATATATTTTGGAAAATAAAGCTGATATTGTTATATGTGATGGTTTTACAGGAAACATTGTTTTAAAGTTAATTGAAGGAACCGTAAATAAAATGATAAAATGGACTAAGAAAAGTATTAATAATCATTCAGTATCAAAATTAGCTCAACCCTTACTCTACCCTGTTTTCAAAGATATCAATAAAAACTTTGACTACGAGGAACACGGTGGTGCTCCATTACTTGGTGTTAACGGTATTGTAATTAAATGTCACGGTTCATCAAGTGATAAAGCAATTTACAATGGACTTCTTCATGCTAAAAAATGTGTAGAAAATAATTTTATTGAAAAAATTAAAATTTCACTAAATAGTTTAAACCTAGATGATAATGAATAATAAAGGACTTGAAAGATCGCTATTTATATTTCCTGGTCAAGGTTCACAATCTTTAGGTATGGGAACTAAGCTTTTAGATAAATTCCCTAAATTAAAAACTTTTTATGATGTTGGAAGTGAAATCCTTGGGTATGATATTCTTGATGTTATTAGAAATGATGGAAAAAAAATTAATGAAACTTTATATACTCAACCTTCAATTTTTATCGATAGTTTAGTTAAGGAGTCTTTATTACTAGCAAACAATATTTTTCCAAATGCTGTTGCTGGTCATAGTTTAGGAGAATATTCTGCTTTAGTTTCAGCTAATGTAATAGATTTTGAAGATGCCTTAAGAATTATTAAAGTACGATCATATGAAATGCAAAATGCAGGCATAGAAAATCCTGGGAAAATGCTCGCATTAATTGGTGCAACTCATAAACAAATTAAAAAAATATGTGATCAAGGGAAAATTTTAGTAATTGCCAACTATAATTCATATGACCAAGTAGTTTTATCAGGTGATAAAGACTCAATAGAAAAAGCAATAATTAATTGTAACGAAATTGGTGTTAGAAGAGCAATACCTTTAAAAACCTCAGGTGCTTTTCATTCACCATTAATGTCATCTGCAAGTAAAAAAGTAAAAGAAATAATTGATTCAATTAAATTCAACGATGCAACCATACCGATCTATCAAAATACAAATCCAGTAGGTGAAAAGATTGGTAGAAAAATAAAACAAAATTTGATTAATCAAATAGAAAATCCTGTACAATGGGTAAGTACGATAAATAATATGGAAAAGGATAATAGTAATTTAGATTTCATTGAAGTTGGAAATGGTAAAGTACTAACAAAACTTAATGATAAAATTTTAAAAAAATCAAAAACTTTAACATTTAATATGATTAACTTTTAAGTATGAATTTTTTACAAAATAAAACTGCTATAGTCACAGGTGCATCAAAAGGAATCGGAAAAGCAATTTCGTTTGATTTAGCAAAGAATGGGTGCAATTTATTTTTAGTAAGTAGGACAGAAAAAGATTTGGAAAAAACCAAAAAAGAAATATTGAAAATTTACGATGTAAAAGTTCATTTTTTTTCTGCTGATATTAAAAATTTTAATGAGGTAAAAAATACATTTGACAAAATTTTTAATATTGAAAATAAAATTGATATACTGATTAATAATGCTGGTATAACCAAAGATAATATATTAGCTAGAATGACTGAAAATGATTGGCAAGATGTTATAGAAACAAATCTTTCAGGATATTTTAATTGTTGTAAACATATTATTAAAAATATGATACGTAATAAATATGGAAGAATAATTAATATTTCATCTGTAATTGGCTCAAATGGTAATACTGGTCAAATTAATTATGCTGCATCAAAAGCAGGTCTAAAAGGTTTAACAAAATCTCTGTCTAAGGAAGTTGGTGCTAGAAATATTACTGTTAATTCAATTTCTCCTGGTTTTATTGAAACTGATATGACAGAAGAACTTAAAGATTTAAATAAAAAAAAATTTCTTAATAATATTTCATTAAAAAGATTTGGTTCTCCAAATGAAGTTGCAAAACTTGTAAGTTTTATTGCATCTGATGATGCGGCTTACATTACTGGACAAACAATAACAATTGATGGTGGAATAAATTAAAATTAATAAGGAGATAATATTATGTCTGACAATACATTGAAGAAAGTTGTAGAAATTGTTGTAGATAAGTTAGGTGTAGATGAAACTAAAGTAACCAAAGAAGCTAAATTTATTGATGACCTTGGTGCAGATTCACTTGATACAGTTGAGTTAATAATGGAATTTGAAGATGAATTTGGTCTAGAAATTCCAGATGAAGATGCTGAGAAAATTTTATCTGTTTCTCAAGCAGTAGATTATATCGAAAATAATAAATAGAAATTGACTAATAAAGTTGTTATAACGGGTTTAGGGATTGTTTCTCCTATTGGCAATAAACTTCAATCATTTACTGATTCTCTGAAATCAGGTATAAATGGTGTTGGTAATATATCTTTATTTGATACTAACGATTTTAATGTAAATATTGCTGCTGAATCATCAATTATACTTGAGGATTTTTTTGATAAAAAAGAGTTGAATAGACTCGACAGGTTCACAGCCTTTTCTTTAATTGCTAGTAGACAAGCAGTAAAACAAGCTGAACTTAATAATCCTAAAGACGATAACAATATAGGAGTAATTGTTGGTTCAGGTATCGGTGGAATTAATACATTTGAGGTTCAACATAAAAGATTACTAAAGCACCCAAAGAGAGTAAGTCCTTACTTTATACCATCAATGATTTCTGATATTGCTGCTGGGCAAATTTCTATTGAACATGGTTTTAAAGGTCCAAATTATGGTATCGTTTCAGCATGTGCTACTGGAAGTCATGCAATTGGGGATGCTTACAAACAAATAAAATATGGAGATGCTGATATAATACTTTGTGGTGGTTCTGAAGCCCCTATAACTCCAATGTCTATCGCAGGTTTTTCAAATATGAAGGCACTAACAAAAAATTCTAATATTAGTAAAGCTTGCAGACCTTTTGATCTTCAAAGAGATGGATTTGTTATGGGAGAAGGTGCAGGAATCATCATTCTTGAAAATGAACATTCTGCAATTAAAAGAAATGTTAAAATTCTGGGCGAAGTTGTGGGTTATGGTGCAACTGCTGATGCATATCACATAACGAGTCCTGTACCTAATGGATTAGGTGCCTCTAGGGCAATGGAAATTGCGCTTAAAGAAAATAATGTTAAAGCAACTCAAATTGACTATATAAATGCCCATGGAACTTCAACTCCTTTTAATGATAAAAATGAAACGAAGGCAATTAAAAATACTTTCAAAAATCACTCAAGCATATTAAGTATTAGTTCAACTAAATCAATGACAGGCCATTTACTTGGAGCTGCAGGAGCAGTTGAAGCCATATGCTGTATTCAAGCAATTAATGAATCTTTCATTCCACCAACTATAAACTTTGAAAATGCTGATCCAGAATGTGACTTAAATTATAATTTTAATAAATCTATAAACAAAAAAGTTAAATATGCTATGTCCAATACTTTTGGATTTGGAGGACATAATGCATCATTAATTTTTAAACAATATGAATGAAGTTGAAAAATTTATTGGTTATAAATTTAAAAATAAAAAATTACTTACTCAGTCTCTCACACATAAATCAGTAAATACACAAATAAATTACGAAAAATTTGAATTTATCGGAGACTCAATAATAAATTTTTACATAACTGATTGGTTATATAAAAAATTTAACAATGAAAAGGAAAATAATTTATCTATAAGGAGATCTCAACTAGTTAGTAAAAAAAACTTATCTCAAATTTCAAAAAAATTAAATTTACATAAAAGTATTAAAATTGACGATAACATTAATATCTCAGATAGAATACACTGCGATTTATTTGAATCTTTAATTGGAGCAATTTATTTAGATTCAAGCTATGGTGAAGTAAAAAAAATTATGAATTATATTTCTTTTTATTTTATCAAAACAAATACTATTTATGATTTCAAAGGAACATTAATTTCTTTATTTAAAAAAGGAAAAATTAAAAATTTTTTTTTAGATACAATCATTTATAAAAAAGATAAGAAAATATATGTATCAAAAATTGAAATGAATGGATTCTATTTCTATGGTTTCGATACAAGTAAAAAAAATGCTGAAATGAATTCGGCGCAATTAGCATATAATTTTTATAAAAAATCTATACTTTAATTTTCTTTATTAAATCTCTACTAAGTACATGGTGTATTTTAGACCAAAATCCTATATTACTTGACTGAAAGTCTCTAATTAAATCTTGATTCCATTTAATATATTTAACGTCTTTAGATAAAAAAACATCTGCAGTAGCTGGTTGTTCTGTTAAAAAACTTATCTCAGCTATGAAGTCACCTCTTTTTAAACTAGCAATTTGCTTAGATTTAATTGTGACCAAACCCTCTCCCTCAAGAATCATAAATAGATTACTTTGTTTTTCACCTTGATTAATAATATTTTCATCTTTTCCTTTGGAAATTTTTCCTAATTCCCAATATTTCATGAACTCTTTAGTTGTTAAATTATAAAAAATATTTTCATAAATATCTTTTATTGATTTTGGTATGACTACAGGCTTTCTTTCATTAATGATTCTATTAATATGGTAAAGATTTACAAAAGTGAATACCCCATTCCAAAATACGACATCAATCCTTTGCTCTATAAATTGGTATATACCCAATGTAATTTGAGCAGTTGCTAGAATGATTCTTAACCATAAAACATCTTTAACAGATAGAGCAAGGAATGTAAAGATATATCCCAAATGCTGAATAAGTACATTTTCCATAATTTTATAAATTTAATTTTGTTTTTTAAGAGCCATTAACCAGGGATCAGAATAAATATATAATTCATTATCAACCAGTTTATAGCTAAATGAATTCCAAATTGTTTCATTATCGTATTGTGTCATATAAATTGAATCGTTTTTAATTTTCCACTTTCCAGGATTAATTTGATTATCAAAATAAGCTTTAAAAGTTGAATCATTTTTGAAAACTAATTTTATTTCTCCAAATGCTTGTGACAAATTTCCCATTGGTCTATTAATTTTTTTTGATTCTAAATCAAATAATGAATCGTTTTGAATCCAAGTGCCTACTATATTACTATCAGATTCTGAGCATGATATTAGTAATAAAAAAGTATTTAAAAAAAAAATTTTCATGATTTTTTTAATTCTCTGATTCTATCTCTTATAAAAGCTGCAGCTTCATAATTTTCATTATTTATACTTTCATTAAGTGCTGATTTCAATCTGTAAACTTTTTCTTTAGTTGTTTCCTTATTGTTTAAAATTTCTTTATTAAAAATTTTATTTGAATCTACATCATTGAAAAATTCTTTATTGTTGACATCAGAAGTTTTTTCTAAAAATTTTTCTTGAATATAAATATTTGAAAAAGTTTTTAATGCTATAATAATTCCATCTCCAATAAAGGAGTACATTTCCATAAATTCATTATTACTATTTCTTATTTTTAAAAAGCAATTCATACTACCATTGCCATTGCTTTTATTTTCTTTAAAAACTATTTTATCAATTTTTAATTTTAATTCATCTAATAGATTTATAAATAATTCATATTGACTTAGAGATATACTCATTATATTTTCAGATGCCATTGCTATGTTCTTTGCATACTGAGATTCAAAATATAAAGTAAATTGTTTATCATTTTCTAAAGTTCTAAAAATAATCTTATATTTTTTACTTACTGAGCAAAATATAACTTTATATAATTCTATAATTTTCAAAGTAATTTTTTAAGTTTTGTTATTGTATTTACTGGGTATGGGTTTGTTTTATTCATTATTGATGCATAGTAACTAACCCAATCAAAAAAATTAATGAGTTTTAGAACTCTAGTTGTATAACTAGAATCATTATAGCTTACTTTGACATGTTCAATATTTTTTAATAACTCATTTGTAATATTCATTCTTTTAGAAATTTGAAGATTATTTCCGGAATCATTAATCCATATAATATTAAAATTGCCAACATGAAGATTTTCAAATGCCTCAATTTCGTTATGATTTTGTTCTGGAAAAGTAAAATGTGTAGATAAAATTTTAGCATTTTCAGCTAACTGAGCACGAAACCTTGAGCCTACTACCTCCATTTTTGAGCTTGTATAAATAATATTAAATTTATTATAAATTCTTGATGCCATATCTATAGACTCATTCGATGTATTTAAATCTGAAAAACAATCTGCTTGTTCATCAAGATATTTTGCAGATTCATAAACTTCATCAACTAAATCTTGATTAATTAAGTTAATTTTATTTAAAAATTTTAATAAAATAGTTATAGAAAAACCTAATGCTTGTCTAGGCATAAAATCTTTAGGAATCAAAGAATAAGTTATTTTATTTTGTAATGCAATTTCAAGAAGCTTACCACCAGAGGTGATTATAAAAGATATCACTGATTTATTTTTGCACTTTTCAAAACATTTCAGCACCTCTTCTGTATTACCTGAATAAGATGAAAAAATAACTAGTGTATTTGAGTCCACCCATCCTGGTACAGAATAATCTCTATTTACATAAATTGGTGGACATTTATCATAATTTTTATTAGAAATTAGTGAATTCAAAAGATCTCCACCAACAGCTGATCCACCCATACCGCAAATCAAAATTTTACTAATATTTGATTTTGGTTGTGTAAAATCATTGAGAAATTCATCATTTTCAATAGTATTTACAATTTGAGTAGGAAAACTTTTCAGCATTCCTAAAAAGTCATTTAAATCATATTTTTTTAAACAATATTTAGTAATTTTTTCCATTAATGCTTCCTATTTAAAATAAATTTTGTATAATCAAACAAATTTTTCCTATTAATTTCTAAATCAATTAGGATTTTATCTGCCTTATTAAGTATCTCTGATATAGTCTCTTCAGTTTCTTCGATTATATTATTTCTTTGCAAAAATTCTTTATAATGCATAAATCCTTTTTCAAAATCATTTTTTGCAATATCAATAAAAGTATTAATTATTTCATTATCAATTAATCTAGACTTAATACTCAAATAAGTTTTTTTATTAAGTAAAAAATCACTTTCTAATGTTTTCCCCATTTTACTTTTATTAGAAATAATTTCTAATAAATCATCTTGAATTTGAAATGCTCTACCAATTAAAAAACCATACTTTTTCATTTCATTTTGAGTATTTTTATCTGCATTTGCTAAAATTGCACCAATTTCTGCACTAAGACCAATCATAAAACCAGTTTTTTTATGTATCATTTTCAGATAATCATTCTCAGTAATAATTTCTTTATCTTGAAAATATAAATCTAATGCTTGACCTTCACATACCTCAATTAATCCTTCATTGAATTTTTTTATAATTGATGAACTATATTTTGGGATTTCATTTAATTTTAATAATGCTATTGCTAGCATTGCATCTCCTGATAAAATTGCTATGGAATCATTCCATTTTTTGTGAATTGTTTCATTCCCATGACGAAGATCATCATTATCCATGATATCATCATGAATTAAAGTAAAGTTATGTAATAACTCAATAGAAATAGATGCATCTACAGCCTCTTCTGGGTTTAGCCCACATGCATCAGCAGTTATTAAAGAAAGAATAGGCCTTATTCTTTTTCCTCCTTTAAGAATATGATAAATTGGTTCTTTGATATTAATAGGTCCTGATTCATAAACTTTTTTCAAGTTTTCATCTATCATACTTTTATAAAGTTTTATTTCATCTTTAAATTTCATTTTTAATAATGACCCCATGTTTTTTTAATTGCTCAAAGATAATCTGTTTTATAGTATTAAGTTTTTTTTCAGAATTTGCCTCAAACCTGCATACTATTATTGGCTGTGTATTAGATACCCTTATTAGACCCCATCCGTAATCAAACTCGATTCTGACCCCATCAATTAAATTACAATCATATTTTTCAACATAAAATTTCTTAATATTGTCTACAATCTCGAATTTTTTATTATCATCACAATCTAATCTTATTTCAGGAGTAGACCAATATTTAGGTATCTCTGATACTAATTGTGAAAGACTAGATGAAGATTTAGATAAGATTTCAATAATTCTCAATGAAGCATAAATCCCATCATCAAAACCATAGAATTTATCATTAAAAAAAATATGGCCACTCATTTCACCTCCGAATTTTGAATTTGTTTCTATCATTTTATTTTTGATTAATGAATGTCCAGTCTTATACATTATAGGCTTGGCACCTACGCTCTTAATTGTTGATTCTAATGCCTTGGAACATTTAACATCAAAAATTACGCTATCCTCTTTTGATATTATTTTTTTTACAAAAATACTCATTAGAATATCAGACCTTATAATCCCCCCATTTTCATCAACAACTACTACTCTATCTGCATCTCCATCATAGGCTATACCTAAATCAAAGTTTCCTTTTTTAACACATTCAACTAAATCATTTAAATTTGAATCCACAGTTGGATCTGGATGATGATTAGGAAAATCCGGATCTATATCACAAAAGATTTTCTTTAAATCTATATTTAATTTTTTGAAAATTCTTGGAGCTACAATCCCTGCAACAGAATTACCACAATCCATAACACATCTTATTTTTTTATCAATATTTATATTCTCTTGAATCATTTCTATATAATCATCAATTATTTCTAATTTTTCGATATTCCCTTTTTGCTTATTTTTTTGAATGGATTCACTTTTAATAATTTCTTTGATTTCCATTATTTGTTGACCAAAAAATGGTTTCCCATTCATTGAAAACTTAAAACCATTATATTCTTTAGGATTATGACTTCCTGTAATTTGAATTGAATTTTTAATATGCGTATGAAATAAACTAAAGTAATTAATAGGTGTAGGAAGTATCTCCATATCAAAGACTTTTAAACCTGCATCAATCAAGCCATTATTTAAAATATTTTTTAAATGTTTCGTAGAATGTCTGATATCTCCACTTGTGGAAACTTTGGTTTGATTGTTTCCTACTAAAATTTGACCAAAAGCTCTTCCAATAGAATATACCACTTCATCTGGAAAATCATCTTTAACAATTCCTCTAATATCATATTCTCTAAATATATTATTATTCATAAATTTCTCCGCAAACAACTGATTTCATTGCACCTGTAACAGAGGGCATATTGTTGTTTATTTTTTTAAAACATGTGTATCCCATTAAACACATTAAAAAAGATTCCTTATTATCAATATTCAAATTCATGTAATTAAGCAATTCTACTTTATCAGAAAGATTTTTATTTAAATCATTGAGTAAAACTTTGTTCTTAACTCCCCCACCACTTGCTAAAATCTTATAATTTTTCAATTCAGATAAATTAACAACTTTTTTTAAATTTTCAGATATAGATTCCGCAGTGAAATTTACTAAAGTTCTCAAAAAATCGTAACTATTAATATTTGAAAATTTAGATTCAATTTTAGTCAAATATTTGAGATCATACATCTCTGTTGAAGCAGATTTGGGATATTTTTGTTTTATAAATTCTCTACTCATCAAATAATTCAATAAAATTTTATTTACTTCACCATTTGATGCTAGTTCTCCATTAAAATCAAAATCGATTGACCAATATTTTTTTACATACAAATCAATTAAACACATACCTGGTCCAGTGTCAAAACCAATTACAGAATTTTTATTTTTATTTGAAAATACAAATGATAAATTAGAAATACCTCCTATATTTATTGTTATAACATTTTCTTTGTTAAATAGATACCAATCTAATAATGGCATTAATGGTGCACCATTACCTCCAACCTTAATGTCATTACTTCTAAAATTATAAGCCACTGGTGTTTTAAAAGTATTAAATAAAATTGAGGGACTGCATACTTGGGTTGAATAGACTTTGTCTTTATGTGATATAGTTTGACCATGATTTGCTATCAAATCAACTCTTTCTGAATTTATAAAAATATCAATAAATCCAGAATAAACTTTGCCTAAATATTTATCTAAAAAATTCTTATTGTACTTTTTATCAAAAACTGATTCTAAAAGAACTTTTCTAGTTTGAGCAGTATAATTAAATGTAGTTGATTTAATTATTTCAAAATCGAGATTATCTTTTTTTATTGAAATTTTCGCTAAACAACAATCAAGTCCATCCATTGAAGTACCAGACATTACACCTAAAATTATCATTTACTTTTAAGAATCCTATCTAAGCTGTTATTATTTTCTTTTAATAATTTTTCAGCTTCATGAAAACCACTACTAAATTTTGAGATAACGATTGCAATTTTTATATTGCCTTTTGATTCGCTAAGTGATTTTTTTGCTACCTCTATATCCACTTTTGCTATCTTCATAATAATACTTAATGCTCTATTAAATAATTTTTTATTTTTTAACTTTAAATCAACCATCAAATTATTATAAACGTGTCCTAATTTGATCATAACTGTAGTAGAAATCATATTTAAAATCATCTTTGTTGCAGTACCAGCCTTCATTCTTGTTGATCCTGTAATTACTTCAGGTCCAAGAATTACAATAATCAAATGATCAAAATATTTTCTATTATTAATATTATTACATGATATAATTGCTGTAGTTGCACCTCTTTTTTTAGCTTCTTTTAGTGCACCGTGAACATATTTTGCTGAACCAGATGCACTAATTCCTATTATTGTATCATCTTTACTAACTTTTTTTTCCTTAATAATTTTTAATCCATCTAGCGATGAGTCTTCAGCATTCTCTACAGATTCTTTTAAAGCTAAATCTCCACCTGCTATTAATCCTTGTACAGTATCTTTTGAAACACCAAAAGTTGGAGGACACTCAGATGCATCAAGAACTCCTAATCTTCCACTAGTTCCGCATCCAATATAAAACAATCTTCCATTATTTTTCATTTTTTTGACGATATCTTTAATAAGGAAATTTATTTTAGGAATATTTTTTTTTATTGATGAAGTGATTTTAGAATCTTCATCATTTATTAAATTCAAAATATCTAATGAATTTAATTGATTTAATTTTTCTGATTTTGAGTTTTGTTTTTCAGTTATATTATCCATTAAATTATAATGTGTTTATTAAATTACAATTATTACAAAAATGTTAGAAATAAATTTAGCAATAACTGGTCTGTTTTTTTCTATTTTATTTTCTAGCTCAGAAATAGCACTTATATCTGCGAATAAATTGCAAATTGATGTTTGGATAAAACAGAAATATAAATTTGCTAACCTTACACGCTTCATAATTAAAAATAAATCAAAATTTTTAATTGTTGCTCTTATTGGTACAAATTTAGCAAATATTTTAGCATCATCATTTGCTACTGTTTATCTAATTCAGATTATTAGTAAATATAATATTTTACATGAAAATATAGTTTTTTTACCAATTGCATTAATTATTTTAGTTTTTGGTGAAATCCTGCCAAAAACTATTATTAGAGAATATTCTAACATAATGCTGTTAGTATTTTCCCCGATTCTTTATTTTTTTTATGTGATATTTTACCCTATAGTTTATGTATTCGATAAAATTAATGTAGTCAATAACAATGTTGTAATAAGTAAAAAAGACCTTATTGAAGAAAAAAGAAATGAATTTGAGGGTATATTTCATAAAGGCGACCAATCTATCAATATTGATAAAGAGCAACATAGTATTATTTCAAAAATTTTTGATTATAGGGACCAAATTGTTAAAAATGTTATGACTCCTACGGATGAAATATCTTGTATTTCATTTAATGCTGACCTAGATGATTTAGCTCATAAATTTATTGATTCTGGTCACTCAAAACTTCTTGTGTTTGATGAAAATTTAAACAATGTTAAGGGAATCATTTATATTTACGACCTCTACTCTAAACCAATAAGCCTCAAAGATATAATTAGGAAAGTTATCTTTATTTCAGAGGATAAATTAATTGAAGATTTAATGAAAATTTTCAAAAAAAACAATCAATCAACAGCTATAGCAATAAACTCCAAAGGCGATACAACAGGACTAATCACAATTGAGGATATTTACGAAGAAATTTTTGGAGAGTTTGATGATGAATTTGATTATAAGAATATTCAATCTTTTATAAATAAGGATGGTTCAATAACAACCAATGCTAAAATAAGTATTGAAGATTTTAATAAAAAATATAATAATATTATTCCTAATGGTGACTACGAAACTATTGGAGGGTATATCATTAAAGAAATTGATAGAATCCCAAATGAAAATGAGCACATCTTTTTAAATATAGGTCATATAATAATTAAAAAAGCAACAGCTAGAAGAATTGAACAAATTCAAATTTTTATTAACCAATATGATTAATTTCCTCAGTTAGTTTTTTAAACCATTCTACATTATAGTCAAAAGGTTTACCACCTTTTATAAAACTAAAATCAATAAGTTCTAACTGATCTTTTAAGCCAATAACTCCACTTTTGTTTCCTTTAATGGCACATTTTACTGCTAAAGAAGCACTATCTTTTATCAATTTTAAATCTTCTTTATTTGGCTTTGCAGATCTTGCAAAATAACCACTTTTTTGCACAAGAACTTTATCAGCATTTAACTCTTTCTTAAAAATATTTGAAAACCATTTCCCTGGATTTATCTCATCTAAACGAACATGCCCAAATGCATCGTATTTAATATCTTTTTTATTTGATTTCATGTCGCTAATAATTTCATTTAATCCAGCACCCTCACTAAAAAAAATATTTACGCAATCATATTTATCCATAATTTTTCTTAGCCTAATGAATTCTTTTTTAAAATCATAATCAAGTTCAGGAATGTATATGCCATGAATGCCCCACTTAACTTTATCAATAAATATTTCTGGAATAAATACTTTATATTTTAAGCTCTCTTGATATAAAAATGCACTATATGCTGTTAACCATCCACAATTTCTCCCCATAACTTCATGAATAATTAATTGCCTAGTACTGGTCGTATTTTCATTTACTATATTTTCAAAAAATAATTTTGTTTGTTCAGCTGCTGTAACAGCACCAAGTGTTTGATTTATTGGAAAAACATCATTATCTATAGTCTTAGGCATTCCAATAACTCTTAATTTATAATTATTATTAAATAAAAAACCAACTAGATCTCCTGCTGTTGTATTTGTATCATCACCTCCAATTGTATGTAAAATATCGATATTATCATTTTTTAATTGATTAGCAGCAACTTCAAGTGGATTTTGTCCTTTTTCAATATAACCTTTATCTTCACAATCCTTAATATTTGTTAATTTTACCCTACTATTACCAAGGAAAGACCCTCCAAAGGAATACAATGCCTCTGAATTAAAATTATTTGGTATATTTATTTTATTATTTGTTAAAAGTCCTCTGTATCCATTTAAATATCCAATAAATTCGAAATCTACATTTTCAATTTTATTGTATTCACTGATAAGAGCACAAATCGATGAAGAAAGACAAGGCGCAATACCACCTGCAGTCAAGAAACCTATTTTCAATTTCATGTAATTACCTAATAGTTTTAATTAAATTTAATTAATATTATGATTTATGTAATAATTAATCAAAAGATTATATACATATTTTTGTAAATTTATATATGTTTTTTTTAATAAAAACTAGCTAAATGAAAAATTCCGATAAAAAAACTGATTTAGATCCAATTGAAACCCGAGAATGGATTGATTCAATAAAATCATTGATTCATCATTCAGGCTCAGAAAGAGCTCATTTTATTTTAGATAAGTTAATTTCTTATACTCGAAGAAATGGTATTAGAATGCCTTTCCAAGCTAATACTGATTACGTAAACACAATTCCTCTTGATGAACAGGAACCATTTGGAGGCGACAGGGCAATAGAAAGAAGAATAAAATCTATTATTAGATGGAATGCTATGGCAATGGTAGTAAGAGCTAATATTAAAAATGATGGAATTGGAGGTCATATTTCATCATTTGCATCTTCAGCAACACTTTATGAAGTAGCCTTCAATCACTTTTTTAAAGGCCCTAATAATGATAAAGGTGATATTATTTTTTTCCAAGGGCATGTTTCACCTGGTATTTATTCGAGATCTTTTTTAGAAGGACGATTAAGCGAAAAAGATTTAGAAAATTTCAGACTTGAAAGTGGTAAAGATAAGGGTTTATCTTCTTATCCACATCCATGGCTAATGCCAGAGTATTGGCAGTTTGCAACTGTTTCAATGGGATTAGGACCTATAATGGCAATTTATCAAGCAAGATTTATGCATTATCTTAACGATAGAAAAATCACCAATAGTGAAAGTAGAAAGGTATGGGCATTTTTGGGTGATGGTGAAATGGATGAGCCAGAATCATTGGGCGCTTTGACTCTAGCATCAAGAGAAAAGCTTGACAATTTAATTTTTGTCATAAACTGTAATTTACAAAGATTAGATGGTCCTGTCAGAGGCAATGGTAAAATTATTCAAGAGCTTGAAGGTGCATTTAGAGGCGCTGGTTGGAATGTCATTAAAGTCATATGGGGTTCTAATTGGGATGAATTATTTGAAAAAGACCATAAAGGTTTAATAAGAGATAGATTAGATAAATGTGTTGATGGTGATTTCTTAAAATATATTGTTGAAGGTGGAGAGTATTATAGAAAATATTTTTGGTCTGAAAATGAAGAACTCCTTAAGCTTGTTGAACATTTATCTGATAAAGAACTTGAAGAATTACAAGTTGGAGGCCATGATCCAGCTAAAGTATACGCAGCATATCATCAAGCAATTAATCATAGAGGTCAACCTACTGTGATATTGGCTCAAACAATTAAAGGTTACGGATTGGGAGAGGCTGGTGAGGGAAGAAATATTACTCATCAACAAAAAAAACTTAATGAAAAAGAACTATTAAACTTTAGAACACATTTTAATATTCCAATAAGTGATACTGATTGCATAAAAGCACCTTTTTACAAGCCCCTTTTGGACAGTGATGAAATAATTTATTTAAAAGAAAGAAGAGAAAAACTTGGTGGTTTTTTACCACAGAGATCTAATAATGCAGAGTCTTTGAAAATACCTGATATAAATATTTTTGAAGAATTAATGAAGGGTTCGGATAATCGTGAGGTATCTACTACAATGGTTTTTGTTAGACTAATAACCTTACTATCTAAAAATAATGATTTAGGTAAAAATATTGTACCAATTATTCCTGATGAAGCTAGGACATTTGGTATTGATCCCCTTTTTAGAGAGTTGGGAATATATTCTCATGTAGGACAAAAATATGACCCGGTTGACTCTGAACAATTTTTATATTATAAGGAAGCAAAAGATGGCCAAATACTTGAAGAGGGTATAAGTGAAGCAGGTGCCATCTCATCTTTCATTGCTGCAGGAACAGCTTACTCAAATTATGAAGTTAATTTAATTCCTTTTTTCATTTACTATTCAATGTTTGGATTCCAAAGAGTCGGTGACTCAATTTGGGCTGCATCAGATATGAGAACAAGAGGATTCTTAATTGGAGGAACTGCTGGTAGAACTACACTATCGGGAGAAGGTCTACAACATCAAGATGGTCATAGTCATTTAATGGCATCTGCTGTTCCAAGTATCAGGGCTTATGACCCTGCATTTTCATATGAAATTGCTACAATTATTCATCATGGCTTGAAAGAAATGTACGAATGGCAAAATGACATGATATACTACATTACTGTTGAAAATGAAAATTATACACACCCTCCACTAGGAAATGCTGATAAAGATGGAATAATTAAAGGCTTGTATGAACTTAAGCCTCACTCAGGAAATAGCGATTTAAAAGTTCAGCT
>CETL01063051.1_pt1 | contig 48005 bp, 42 predicted proteins | sample 356371 | NCBI WGS metagenome assembly CETL01 (sample SAMEA2622518, study PRJEB7988) | marine metagenome | biome: marine biome (ENVO:00000447); feature: surface water layer (ENVO:00002042); material: "saline water (ENVO:00002010), including plankton (ENVO:xxxxxxxx)" | depth 5 m | reverse complement strand
GCAGAACTGGACAAGGCTTCTAAATTAGACGTAGATACTAAATCTACTCTAGAAGGATTTAAGGAAGGCAAAGCTTAATGTCTATTCCGATTCCTGAATTAAGTGTTGTCTTATTTTTTGGTATTTGTGGTTTGATTATCGCATCTGCTTTACTTGTTGTAACATCACCAAATTTAGTCCATTCAGCAGTTTCATTATTATTTACTTTCTTTGGTGTGGCAGCGATTTATATTTTTCTTTATGCTGACTTTATAGCTGCAACTCAAGTCATTATTTACGTTGGCGGAATTTTGGTTTTAATTATTTTTGGTGTAATGTTAACCAATAAAATTGAGAATGCTAGAATAGATTCAAAAACAAATAATCAAATTCCAGGAATAGTATTTACTTTATCAATGTTAGCTATGCAATTTTATATAATCTTAAATACAAACTGGAAAATAGCTGAGAGTGAGCCTAGAGATACAACTGTTAAGGAAATTGGCAATTTACTTTTAGGAAAATATTTGTTACCATTTGAAGTAATATCAATTCTATTATTAGCATCTTTAATTGGCGCAGCCATGCTATCAAGAAGGAAGACTGAAAGATGAATTACATTCAGCCCTTTTTAATGCTTGCATCTATTTTATTTTGTTTAGGATTATATGCAGTTATAACAAGAAAAAATGCAGTCGCAATTCTTATGGGAATTGAGCTAATATTAAATTCCGCAAACATTAATTTTATTACTTTTAATAGATTTGGAGCTTACCAGACGTTAGATGGTCATGTATTTACAATTTTTGTGATTGTTTTAGCTGCTGCTGAGGCGGCAGTTGCTCTAGCAATTATTATTAATTTATTTAAAAATATTGGTACAGTTGATGTTGACCAGGCTAAAGAAATGAAAGGTTAATGCTAGAGACTTTTCAAATATTATCTTTTTTATTTTTACCTCTTTTATCATTTGTAATCTTAATATTTTTCGGCAAAAAGCTTAAAAGTCATTCTTCTACTTTAGGTATGTTTTTAATTGGCTTGATGCTTACAAATTCAATATTTTTAATTTTAAAAGCTGAGCCATATGATTTTGTATTAAAAACGTATAATAAATGGACATTATATAAATCATTCGAATGGTTTTCAACAGGAAATTTTTCAATTAGTTTGGGGTATTTTGTAGATAATATTACTGCTATTATGCTTGTAGTTGTTTCGCTTATTGGTTTCTTAGTCCATTTATATTCAACAGAATACATGAAAGATGACCCTAAATATTCTCGTTACTTTGCTTTTTTAGGAATTTTTATATTTTCAATGAACGGAATTGTGCTTGCCGATTCATTGATAATGATATATGTATTTTGGGAATTGGTTGGATTAAGTTCTTTTCTATTAATTGGTTTCTGGTTTGAAAAAGAAAAACCACCATTAGCAGCCAACAAAGCATTCTTAACTAATAGGGTTGGTGACATAGGAATGTTCATTGGGATAATGATTATATTTTTTCATGTAGGTTCTTTTAACATAAATGAAATAATAAATGGTGTTTCAGATATGAATAAAACCCTACTCACCTTAGCTGGTGTCTTAGTGTTTATGGGTGCTGTAGGAAAATCTGCGCAATTTCCATTACATATATGGCTTCCGAATGCGATGGAGGGACCTACTCCAGTAAGTGCCCTAATTCATGCTGCTACAATGGTTGCTGCTGGTGTATACTTAACATTTAGAATATTTCCGTTTTTAACACCTGATGCTTTGGCGATAGTAGCTGTAATAGGTGCAATAACTGCAGTTATGGCAGCAATAACTGCGATTACCAGAAATGATATCAAGGCTGTTTTAGCTTACTCAACCATTAGTCAGCTTGGATATATGGTTATGGCAGTGGGTGTAGGTGCTCCAGTATATGCCTTCTTTCATTTGGTAACCCATGCAATGTTTAAGGCATGTTTATTTCTTTGTTCTGGATCTGTAATTCATGCTATGCATCATTCATTACATCATCTACACGACCATGAGACCGATCCACAAGATATGAATAATATGGGAGGTCTAAAAAGTAAGATGCCAATTACTCATGCAGCAATGTTAATTTCAACCTTTGCGATAGCAGGTGTGCCATTTTTTTCAGGATTTTTATCTAAAGATGGAATCTTAGCGGCTGTTTTATCTTATTATTATAAGCACGGTGATTGGACAATACTGTTACCTATTGCTGGATTTGGAGCTGCAATGATTACAGCTTTCTATATGTTTAGATTAATTTTTAAAACCTTTTATGGTGAGTCTAAGAATAAAAAAATATTCAAACACATTCATGAATCTCCTTTGCCGATGACAATTCCATTAATTATTTTATCAGTTTTAAGCTTAGCTTTTGCATTTACTGCTAACCTTAACCCTCTCGTCAGTAAAGGATGGTTTAAATCTTTAATATATAAATACAGTAAATCTCATAATTTTATGGATATGAAATATATTAATGCAGGTATAGATGCTGCTCATTATGATGCTATGTATCTTTCTTTGTTTGTTGCATCGATTGGAATAGGTTTTTCTGTTTTAATTTACTTGTTGAGAAAAATTAATCCTGATAACATATCTAAAGTTTTAAATATTATTGGTCTTTTTAGTTTATCAAAAAACAAATTTTATGTTGATAAAATATACAATTTTGTACTATACAGACCTTTTTTAAAGCAGACTCAAATTGCCTCATACATTGATTGGGATTTTTACGATCAGAAATTAATTGATGCATGGGGCTGGATTACTTTGAAGGTTTCTAAATATTCTGGTATCTCAGACTATAGCATTTTAGATCAAAAAATAATTGATGGAACATCTCATTTAACACAATATGTTTCAGGTCAATTAAGAAAAACTCAGTCTGGAATAATACAAAATTATTTATTAGGTGTGCTTGCTGTACTTGTCGTTATTATAATCTTAATTAATCAAATATGAGATAGGACTTTATGGAAAATACAATATTTATGCAAAATTCAATTTTATCATTATTAATATTTTTGCCTGTATTAGGAGCAATATTAATGTTGCCAGCTTCAAAATACTTAAAGATACCAAATATTATTAAATATATAGCTTTATTTACCACAGGTATTCAATTGATATTAAGTGCTTGGCTTTATATTAATTTTGATTCAACACTATCAGTCATGGAGTCTCCGTTTACAGTTCAGGTGAATTGGATTAAACATTTTAATATTGAATACTTTGTTGGAGTTGATGGTTTAAGTATACCTATGGTTTTGCTGACAGCACTTTTATCATTTATATGCATACTAGCGAGTTGGAATATAGATAAAAAACCACTTGGTTATTTCTCTTTGTTTCTTCTTTTGGATGCTGGGATGATGGGTGTATTCTTATCTCTCGATTTTTTCTTATTTTATATTTTTTGGGAAGTAATGCTTTTACCAATGTATTTTTTAATTGGTATTTGGGGAGGACCACAAAGACATTATGCAGCAATTAAATTTTTCCTTTACACACTTTTTGGTTCATTGTTTATGCTTTTGGCAATGATAGGTCTGTGGTACTTCACAGCTCCATTTAATAATAATGAAGGTACTTTTAACCTTATAAAGCTTATTCAACTTTCACCAATGATAGATTCACAGCTATGGGGCTTTGATATCCAGTGGTTACTTTGGATAGCTTTGTTCATTGGTTTTGCAATCAAAGTTCCTGTTTTTCCATTCCATACATGGCTTCCTCTTGCTCACGTAGAGGCACCAACAGCTATTTCAGTTATTCTTGCAGGTGTTTTATTAAAAATGGGTACATATGGATTGCTTAGAATAAGTTATCCCCTTTTGCCAGGAGAAGTAGTTGCATTTTCTTATACGCTAGCGATACTTGGTGTGATTAATATACTTTGGGGAGCAATGTGTGCGATTGCTCAAATAGATTTGAAAAAGATGGTGGCATATTCTTCCGTTAGTCATATGGGATACGTTTTGCTTGGAATGTCAGCAGTAGTTAGTCCTAGTCTAGCTGGAGCTGAAGCTGGCTTAAACGGAGCTGTAATGCAAATGTTTAACCATGGTACCATAACTGCAATGCTATTTTTATTAGTTGGTGTTTTATATGATCAGGCTCATCATAGATGGATTGTTTATCCTGATAATTATAAAGATCAAGAATTAGCCGGTAAATTAGCTTTTGGTGGTATTGCTACTCAAATGCCAGTATTTTCAGCTTTTGTAGCATTGGCATTTTTTGCAGGTTTAGGATTGCCAGCATTATCAGGATTTATTAGTGAGGCTTTATGTTTCATAGGCGGATTTAGTGCTTTCAGACTTGTGACAGCTATTGGTACACTTGGAATTTTATTAGGTGCAGTTTATTTGCTTAGAGCTTATCAGCGAGTTTTCCTAGGTCCACTCAACGATTCATATAATAAATTAATTGATATAAATTCAAGAGAACTTGCAACTGTAGTGCCCATAGCATTTTTAGTATTATTATTTGGTGTTTTTCCTAAGCCGCTAGTTGATATGGTTAGTAGTTCAATAAGTTCTCTTGTTTCAATAATACAGGGAGCAATGTAGATTTGAATAACATACAAAGTTTACAATATTTTTTACCTGAGTTATTAATTACTATAACAGCCTTATTTGTTATAGTTTTTGATCTTATTTCACAAAAAAAATCTAATAATTTATTAGTTTCAGTAGCTCTATTTTGTATTGCGTGGCTTCTTTATCAGCTTCCTTCAAATGGTGGTGAGATTTTTAATGGTATGTTAATAAATGATAAGTTCTCTTTATATTTTAAATGGATAATATTTATATCTACAGGCGCAGTAATTTTAGTTTCTAAATATTCAAATGAGCTTGATAAAGAGTACAAGGCAGAATTCGATGCATTACTTCTATTTGTACTGCTTGGAATGTTTTTAATGACTAATTCAATAGATTTGTTAATGATATACTTATCCATAGAGCTTGTTAGTATACCTTCATATGTATTAGCAGGAATGTTGAAGAACGATAAAAAATCTAATGAAGCATCATTGAAATACGTTATCTTTGGTTCTTTTGCATCAGGATTAATGCTATTTGGATTAAGTTGGCTTTATGGTATTTCAGGTTCAACAAATATTTATGAGATATATAAAACTATTCAATTAATTGATAATCCATACATGATATATATGTCTTTAATGTTAATTTTAATTGGATTTGGGTACAAAATTTCAATGGCTCCATTGCATTATTGGACTCCGGATGTATATGAGGGTTCTCCTACAATCGTTACAGCTTTTTTCTCCGCAGCACCTAAAGCTGCAGGTTTTGCTATTTTAATAAGAACTTTTTTTATATTATTTACTAGCACCAATTCATTAACAGTAGATGCGCTACCTTTGGAAGGTATTGATTGGTTCTTAATAGTGGCAGTCTTGTCTGCAGCTACTATGACGATAGGAAATCTTCTAGCTCTGAAACAGGATAATGTAAAGAGAATGTTAGCATATTCCACTATTTCTCATGTTGGTTTTATGTTAATGGCTTTTTCGACTGCATCCATTGATGCTATTGTAGGTATTACTTTTTATTTGACTTTATATATGTTTATGAACCTGTCAGCTTTTTTTATGGTTATACATGTAGAGAATAATTTTAAAGTAAAAGAGGTTAATCAGTGGGGTGGAATAGGATATAAAACACCTATTTTAGCTGCATTTATGGTTCTCTCATTAGTATCCTTAGCAGGTTTACCCCCAACATCTGGTTTTGTAGGGAAAGTTTACTTGTTCAGAACCCTATTTGCTACTGAAAAGTTTTATTGGCTAGGGATAGTAGGTATACTCAATAGTGTTATTTCATTGTATTATTATTTTAAAATTGTTAAAAGCATGTATTTTGATGAGTCTGTTATTGAAAAAGAAGAAAATAAACCTATGCTGTTATACTTTTTTATTCTTCTTTTTTCAGCTCAGAATATTATTTTTTATTTTTATTGGCAGCCTTTATATAATTATATAACTAAACTTTTTAGTTAGAGAATATTGAAAAATAATATTAAAACAGTTAGACATTCACAGGTTATAATGCATGAACTTGTTTTACCTAACGATACCAATCTATTAGGTAATATTTTGGGTGGTAGAGTAATGCACTTGATGGATATTTGTGCAGCTATGTCAGCTTACAAACATGCTAGAAGACCTGTAGTAACAGCATCTGTTGACCATTTAGATTTTTTAGCTCCAGCTAAAAAAGGTGATATAGTTATTTTAAAATCTTCCGTAAATTATGTAAGTAGAACTTCGATGGAAGTTGGGGTTAGAATAGAAGCAGAAACTCCTTTAACTGGTGAAGTTAGACACACTGCAACAGCATATTTAACATTTGTTGCTTTGGATGACAATAAAAGGCCTGTTGAAATTCCAAAATTACTACCAGAATCTGATAAAGAGTTATATAGGTTTGAAGAAGGTAAAAAAAGATCTGTTTCTAGAGTAAAACGTTTAAAAAGTATAAGAAGTAAATGAATAAAATTAAAATTTCTAAAGGCCACAATTTAAGTATTGAAGGTGTACCCTCACCAGTAGTTGTAGATATTAAAGATCCTGAAAAAATATCTTTTCATCCATCTTCTATTAAGAATTTCAAAACTAAACTTCTTGTAAAAAAAGGTGATTATGTTAAGGTAGGAACTCCTATTTTTTTTAACAAGCAAAATGAAAAAGTCTTATTTGTTAGTTCATGTTCAGGTACAATTGACAATATTTCTTTCGGCTATAGAAGATCTGTTGATTCAATCGATATAAATAACGATCTCAAATATGATCAAGAAGATCACTCAGATAATGTTTCGAGAGAAAATCTCTTAAAGTCAGGATTATGGACCTACATTAGACAGAAGCCATTTTCCAAAATACCACATTATTCATCTTCGCCCAATTCAATATTTATTTCTGCTATGCCAACTGAACCATTTGCTATTGATTATGAAGATTTATTTGGTTATAGTGAAAATTATTTACAAGATGGAATAAATGTATTGAAGTCGATTTTTAAATGTGATATATATTTTTCTTCTTTTGATAATTCTTCAGTTTTTAAAGAATTAAAAAAAGTAAATCATTATGCTTTTAATAACTTACACCCTGCAGGTAACATAGGTGTTCAAATTCATAATATCAATCCAATAAAAAAAGCTGATGATTGTAGATGGTATTTATCTTTACAGGATTTGAATAGATTAGGTGAATTCTTTACTAAAGGTAATTATCCGAACTATAAATTTATTAATTTAGGAGGCAATGCTCTAAAAAGTCCATCATTAAAAAAAACATTAATTGGTACCAAGGTTAAAGATTTGGTTAATGATTTTGATTTGAAGGCTAGTATTATTTCTGGAGATGTTTTAAGTGGAAAATTAACCAAGTCTGATTATTCCTTAAATTATCATGATGAAATTCTCTCTGTATTAAAAACAGATAATAAAAGAGAATTTTTAGGATGGTTGATGCCTGGTTTTAAAAAATACAGTTTGACAAACTTATTTTTCTCAAAGTTGATTTCTAATCGTAAGTCCAATTTGTCTACAAATAAGAATGGCAGCGTTAGAACAATAGTTCCAGTTGGTAATTGGGACAAAGTTATGCCAATGAATATTTTATCTGAATACCTCGTTAAAAGCATTATATCTAAGGATATCGAAATGATGGAAAAATTAGGAATTTATGAATGTTCTCCAGAAGATTTTGCATTGTGTGCTTTTATATGTCAGTCAAAAGTTGAAGTCTCAAAAATTATTGAAGATGGATTAGATATTATGGAGGATGATTTGTAATGTTGAGACAGTTACTAGATAAGGCTGAAAAAATAATTTTGAGTAATGAAAAACTCAAGAGATTTCATCCACTCCATGATGCGCTTGATACTTTTTTATATACAACAAATACAAAAACTGAGCACGCTCCATACGTAAGAGATTCAGTGGATTTAAAAAGAACTATGATCTTGGTAGTTTTGGCTTTGCTACCAACTTTCTTTTTTGGAACTTATAATGTTGGTCTTCAATCACCTGAGGTATTAGATAAAAGTTTCTTAAATTGTTTTATTTATGGAATTAAGATTGTACTACCAATGTATTTAGTAGTTTTTGCAGCTGGAGGATTATTTGAGGCCTTATTTGCAGTAGTCCGAGGCCATGAGATAAATGAAGGATTTCTAGTTACTGGATTTCTCATCCCTTTAACTATGCCTCCAACTGTACCTCTTTGGATGCTTGCTGTAGCAACAATTTTTGGTGTTGTTATTGGAAAAGAAATTTTTGGAGGCACTGGCTATAATATATTTAATCCTGCTTTAACAGCTAGAGTTTTTTTATTTTTTGCTTATCCTATTTATATGTCAGGTAATAAGCCATGGATTGCGCCTATGGATGGGATGTCTAAAGCTACCCCTTTACTTTCTAAGTCATCTGAAGTTGACTTTACATATTCCTGGTCAGATATGTTTTTTGGTTTTATTCCTGGTTCGATAGGTGAAACATCAACTTTAGCTGTCTTATTAGGAGCTGGATTATTATTGTTAACTGGGGTAGGTAGCTGGAGAACAATGCTATCAACATGTGTTGGTATGGTTATTACTTCGCTTTTATTAAATCAATTATCATTTATTTCAGATAATCCAATGTTGAGTATTAAAGCAATTGACCACTTTGTAATGGGCAGTTTTGCATTTGGAATGGTATTTATGGCAACAGACCCAGTTTCGAGTGCTCAAACCAATAAAGGTAGATGGATGTATGGCATGCTTATAGGTTTCATGGTTGTTATAATAAGATGTATCAATCCAGCATATCCGGAAGGTATGATGTTGGCAATTCTTTTTGCAAATGCCTTTGCTCCATTAATTGATTATTCTGTTGTACAATCACATATAAAAAAAAGAGAATTAATTAATGCGAAATAAATATATTTTTATATTAACTATTACTATCATTTCTAGTTTTTTTCTATCGCTTGCATCTGAGGGATTTAAAGAATTGAAAAGAAAGAATATTGAAATTGATAAAAAGAAAAATATCTTAAGTGCAATAGGTGTAGCTATTGACAACTTTACAGTTGATGATATTGATGAATATTTTCAATCTAATATTGACTCTTTAATAATTAATATTGATGGTTTAGTTGTTAATAACATTTCTATTGAGGATTTAAACGAAGTTGAAAATAAATCTACAGGTGAAGTAAGATATTTTTACGAAAATAACGAATTCTTACCTCTTTATGTTGAGACAAAAGAAAATGTCATTATAATGCCAATTTCTGGAAAGGGTCTTTGGTCATCGTTATTTGGATATTTTGCATTAGATGCAGATAATTACTCTACAGTAAAAGGTATAACTTTTTATGCTCATGCTGAAACACCTGGATTAGGTGCTGAAATATCCAAAAAATGGTTTCAAGATAATTTTGTAAATAAAGAAATATATGAAAAAAATAATTTAAAGTCTATATCAGTTGCAAAAGGAAAAGCCGATGAAAATAGCAAATATGAAGTTGATGGAATCAGTGGAGCTACTATCACAAGCAATGGTGTAACAACGCTATTAAGTAGAGATTTAAGAAGATATGAACCTTATTTTTATAAAAATAGAAGATAATGAAGTTAAAAGAAACATTTATTGATCCTTTAGTAGATAATAATCCTATAACGAGACAAGTATTGGGAATTTGTTCTGCTCTTGCTGTGACTGTAAAAGTAGAGCAAGCACTTGTTATGACTCTTGCTCTAACATTTGTTGTTACAATGTCTAATACTATAATTTCATTACTAAGAAAAAATATACCTTCTAGTATAAGAATAATAGTTCAACTTACAGTTATTTCAACTTTAGTTTCCCTAATTGATATTTTCCTTGGTGCATACTTATATGATGTTAGTAAATCATTATCAGTTTTTGTTAGTCTTATTATAACTAATTGTATAGTAATGGGTAGAGCTGACGCATTTGCTATGCAAAATGGTTTAAAAGAATCCTTTATGGATGGATTGGGAAATGGTTTAGGTTATGGTGGAATTTTGATTATTGTAGCTGCATTTAGAGAATTACTGGGATTTGGAACTTTGTTAGACTATCGTATTTTACCGGAATTTATGAATAATGGCCTAATGATACTTGCCCCAGGTGCTTTCATTATTCTCGGTTTAATCATATGGGCTCAACGTTCAATAACACAATTTGTTGAGGATTAAAATTGGATTTACTTACACATTATTTAAGTATAGCAACTAAGTCAATATTTATTGAAAATATACTGTTGGCATATTTTCTTGGAATGTGTTCATTTTTAGCTATATCAAAAAATGTCGAAGCTTCACAGGGTATGGGGAAAGCAGTGATTTTTGTAAATACAATTACAGTTCCAGTAAATTGGTTGATAAAAAATTATTTATTAGATCCAGGAGCTCTTAGTTGGATAAGCAGCTCTTTTGAAACTGTAGATTTATCTTTTTTACGATTGCTATGTTTTATTGCTACAATTGCTGCTTTAGTTCAATTTGTTGAAATGTTTATAGATAAATTTAGTCCTACATTATACAATTCTCTGGGCATTTTTCTGCCGCTGATAACTGTTAATTGTTCGATACTAGGTTCATCTGTTTTTATGCATGAGAGAGCTTATACACTTGGAGAGTCATTAGTATTTGGTGTAAGCTCAGGTGTTGGTTTTTATTTGGCAATTGTAAGTATGGCTGCAATACGTTTTAAGCTAAGGTATTCTGATATCCCTGATGGTTTAAAGGGATTGGGTATCACTATGATTTTAACAGGTTTGTTATCAATGGCATACCTTTCTTTTTCAGGTATACAATTATAAAATTTTAAATTAAAGGAATAAATATATAATGATTGAGTTAACAGTATTTTCATCTATTTTAGTTTTTTCAGTAATAATTTTAGTTTTAGTTACTATGTTAGGTTTTGCCGAAAAAAAATTATTACCTCAAGGAGATGCTTTTATACTAATTAATGGAGATGAAGAAAAATCTCCTACAGTCAAGCCAGGAGGGTCATTATTGTCTTCCTTAGCATCACAAAATGTTTTCATCCCATCAGCTTGTGGAGGGGGTGGTACTTGTTCCCAATGTAAATGTCAGGTTATAAGCGGAGGAGGAGATATACTTCCAACAGAGGTGTCTCACTTTTCTAGAAATGAAATAAAAGATAATTATAGATTAGCCTGTCAGGTCAAGGTTAAGGGTGATTTAGAAGTTAAAATTCCTGATGAAATTTTTAGTATTCAAAAATGGGAATGTACAGTGAAAAGTAATGAAAATGTTGCTACTTTTATTAAGGAATTAGTTTTAGAATTACCAAAAGGAGAAAACCTGGATTTTGAATCAGGCGGTTACATTCAAATAGATATTCCTAAATATGAGTTGAAATACTCAGAATTCGATGTTGAAGAAGAGTATAGAGAAGACTGGGATAAGTTTAAGATGTGGGATTTAGTTGCCAAAAATGATAATCCAAATGAATTTAGAGCATATTCAATGGCTAACCATCCTGCTGAAGGAAATATGATTATGTTGAATGTGAGAATTGCTCACCCACCACCACAAAAATGGGATGCTCCTCCAGGTATCGCTTCATCTTTTATATTTAATTTGAAGCCAGGAGATAAAGTTAATGTATCAGGCCCATATGGTGACTTTTTTATAAAAGATTCAGATAGAGAAATGGTTTATATTGGAGGGGGAGCAGGTATGGCTCCATTAAGATCTCATCTGTTCCATTTATTTCATACCCTTAAAACCGGTAGAAAAGTTTCTTATTGGTATGGTGCTAGGTCTAAAAGAGAAATGTTTTATGATGATCATTTTAAAGCAATAGAGAAAAAATTTCCAAATTTTTCCTATAATGTTGCATTGTCTGATCCAATGAAAGAAGATAATTGGAAAGGATATACTGGTTTTATTCATCAAGTAGTTTTAGAAAATTATCTTAGCAAACATGAAGATCCAACGGAGATTGAATACTATATGTGTGGTCCTCCTATGATGAATTCAGCTGTATCAACTATGTTATATGATTTAGGTGTTGAAGACGAAATGATAGATTTTGATGATTTTGGTGGATAAAAAACTTCTTAAGTTTTTTTGTTTTCTTTTTTTCCTATTAATATTTGGTTGTTCAAACAAATCCCAAAGTAAGCATCTTATTAGTGGCTCAACTATGGGTACAACATATAACATTACAATTCTTGGTATTGTTGAAAATGAAACTAAATTAAAAATAAGTTTAGAAGAAATTCTCGATAGCGTTAATATTAGTTTTTCTACTTATAACAATAATAGTGAAATTTCTAAAATAAATAATTATGATACTGGACTTATTAAGTTAAGTAAAAATTTCAGTTATGTTCTTAAGAAAGCATTATATTACTGTGATATTTCAAATGGTAAGTACGATATAACAATAAGCCCACTTGTTAAGCTATGGGGCTTTGAATCATTTAAAGAAGTCAAAGTTCCACAAAATAATTTAATTTTAGAACAATTAGCCAATGTTGGATATAAAAAAATTCATTTAAGTAACAATTTTTTAGTAAAACAAAATAAAAAAATACAAATCGATTTAAATTCAATTGCAAAAGGTTTTGCAGTTGATAGAATATCGGAATTTCTATACAATAATGGGTTTAAAAATCATTTAGTTGAAATTGGAGGAGAACTTAAATCTAGTAGATTTGGTGATTCTAAAAAGAAGTGGATAATTGGAATACAAAACCCTCAAAATTTGTCTGTAATAAAAAAAATAAATTTATCAAATATGTCAATGGCAACATCTGGGACTTATAATAATTTTTTTGAAATAGATGGAGTTCAATACAGTCATTTAATTAATCCAATGACAGGTTTTCCAATAGATCATCAGACAGTAAGTGCAACTGTAATTTCCAAAGAATGTATAGATTCAGATGCATTGGCAACTGTATTAATGACTATGATGCCAAGTGAAGGTATTGATTTTATAAATAACTTAGACAATATTGAAGCAATGATTATAAAATTAGATGAAAAAGGTAATTTGATTGAATTTTTATCTAAAGGGTTTAGTTCTTTTATTGTTGGGGATTAGTTATTAGTAACTGAGCATTTAATTTTTTCTTTTATTGTACAGTCGCAAGGTTTTCCATCAGAATTTCCACAGCTACCGCTCATTTTTTTTCCGCTTATCAAGTAGCCAAGGCTCATAATTAGAACACACCCTGAAATAATAAAAATTGTAATAATAAATGTCTGAAACATTCCTTAATTTAAGATATATTACATGAGATAAATAACATGTTTAATGATTTTTTAAATTATTTATCTAAAGTTAAAATTATCTTGATATAAGATTTTTTTCATTAATAAAGGAAAACTTAAGTATGAATCGTAATTTTTTTCTTGTATGTTTTATTTTGCCTGTGCATTTATTTGCAGGGAGTAGTACTGATTATGATGTTTCATTTAACTTGATTTGGGTTCTGCCATTTGTGGGTATTTTATTATCTATCGCTATTTTCCCTCTAGTAAATAATCATTTTTGGCATAATAATTTTGGTAAAATTTCTGCTTTTTGGGCATTGCTTTTTAGTTTGCCATTCTTATTTAAAGAAGGAATTTCAATCTCTTCTCATTGGTTTGTCCATGCAATTTTTATTGAATATATACCTTTTATTGTTCTCTTGTTGGCTCTCTTTACAATTTCAGGAGGAATAATGATTAGAGGAAATTTTGTTGGAAACCCAAAGCTTAATCTGATATTTCTTTTAATAGGTACTGCACTAGCTTCATGGATGGGTACTACTGGTGCTGCAATGTTGCTTATTAGGCCTGTTATACGTGCTAATAAATGGAGAGAAAATAAAACTCACGTAATAATATTTTTTATCTTCTTAGTTGCTAATATTGGAGGTTCTTTGACGCCCTTGGGTGATCCTCCTTTATTTATTGGTTTTCTCAAAGGTATTGATTTTTTCTGGACTACAAAATATATGCTTATGCCGATGATTTTTGTTTCAATTCTGTTGCTTGTAATCTTTTATTTTATAGATTTATATTACTATAAAAAGGAAATTGATTCTAGTCCATCTTTGGAAAAAATAAATTTTTCAGTTGATGGAAAATTTAATCTTTTACTTTTAGTTGGAGTGATTATTTCAGTAATTTTGAGTGGTACCTTTAAAAATAACCTTGGAAGTATATATTTTTTAGGAAATGAATTAATGTTTTCATTTATACTAAGAGATATATTTTTAATATTATTAACCGTAGCCAGTTACAAAACAACATCTCTTTCATTACGTAAGGAAAATGGCTTTTCTTGGTTCGCTATTACTGAGGTAGCTAAGCTTTTTGCTGGAATTTTTATTACAGTTATTCCTGCAATTTCAATTTTAAAATTAGATTATTCAAGTAGTTTTTCAGGATTAAGTTCTTCTTTGTATTTTTGGTTAACTGGAGTTTTATCAGCTTTTTTAGATAATGCTCCAACTTATCTAGTATTTTTTACTAGTACAAATTTAACAGCACCTGTATTAATGAGCGATGTAGTTACTCTTTTGGCAATATCATCAGGAGCTGTTTTTATGGGTGCATTAACATATATAGGTAATGCTCCAAATTTTATGGTTCGCTCTATTTCTGAAGAGAACAAAATACCTATGCCTAGTTTTTTTGGATATATGGCCTGGTCTGTAGCAATTTTAGTACCAATATTAGTTATTTATAGTTTTTTATGGTTCTATTTAGATATTTTTAACTTTATTAAGTAATTGTTTATAGTTTTTAAGTAATCTCTTTTTAAAAAGCTAAAAAAATGCTTAAATTATAGCGTGCAAAACGTGCATGTTAATTTATGATTATGAATTGGAACATATTATCTGACCAAATAAATAGAAGTAAAAGCATTGTTCTTTCTACACACATAAATCCTGATGGTGATGGGCTTGGATCGGAGCTAGCTATGTTCTATTATTTGAAGTCTATTGGAAAAAAATGTAGAATTATAAATATTTCTAATCATTCTGAAAAATATAATTTTATGGACCGAGATTCAAATATTGAAATTTACAAACCAAGCGATCATTTAAATTGGATTAAAAATTGTGATTGTGCATTGATTTTTGATATAGGAAATCATTTAAGATTGGGAGAGATTTCAAAGATTTTAAGTAAATCAATAAATGTTAAAAAAATTTCAATTGATCATCATCCATCTGATAGTAATTTTTTTGATATAAATTTTTTAGATACAACAGCTCCTGCAACAGGATATCTAGTTTGGAAGTATTTTAAATATATAGATTTAGATTTAGATTTGAAAACAGCTGAACCGCTGTATGCAGCCTTAATCACAGATACGGGTTCATTTAGATACAATTCTACAAACCCAGATTCTCATTTAATGGCAAAAGAAATTTTAGAAACTGGTTTAAAGCCATATAACGTATTTTCCAAAGTTTATGAGCAGCGAACAATATCACAAGTTAAGTTAATGAGTTCAGTGATTGATTCACTTGAAATTTTTGAAGAATTTGCCTCGATTAAGATTTCATCTAAAATGATGAGTGATTGTAAAGCAAAACTCGAAGATGTTGATGGTTTTACAGACTTTGTTCGTTCTATAAAAGGTGTAGAAGTTTCATTTATGATTTCAGAGCTCCCAAATGATAAATTTAGAATAAATTTTAGATCTAGAGGTAAATATGTCATCAATGATATTGCTCAATATTATGGGGGTGGGGGTCATGAATTTGCAGCTGGTGCAACAGTTAATGGCAGTTCTTTTAATGAAATAGAGTTTAATATTATTAAAATGTTGAAAGAAAAAAAGGATTTTTTATGTCAATAAAATCAGATAAATGGATAAGAAAAATGTCTTTAAGTAAAAAAATGATTTCACCTTTTACAGATAACCAGATTAGAAAAGGAACAATTTCTTATGGACTTTCTTCTTATGGATATGATATTAGAGTTTCAGATGAATATAAAATTTTTACTAATGTTAACAACAGTGTTGTTGATCCTAAAAAATTTGATGAGAAATCATTTGTAGATTTTAAAGGTAATATTTGCATAGTACCACCAAATAGTTTCGCATTAGCAAGAAGTATTGAATATTTCAAAATTCCTAGAAATGTTTTGACTGTTTGCCTAGGTAAATCCACTTATGCTCGTTGTGGTATAATAGTTAATGTTACACCTTTTGAGCCTGAATGGGAGGGTCATGTAACACTTGAAATTTCTAATACAACTCCATTACCAGCAAAAATATATTCGAATGAAGGATTGTGTCAAGTATTATTCTTTGAATCAGACGAACAATGTGAAAAGTCTTATTTAGATAAAAATGGGAAATATCAAAATCAAACAGGAATAACTTTACCAAAAAATAAATGAAAATAATTATAGCTAAAAATGCAGGTTATTGTTTTGGTGTCAGAGATGCAGTTAATATGGCTCATGATGTTGCTAAAAAGGAAGGTGAGGTTTATATGCTTGGAGATATTGTTCATAATGAAAGAGTTGTTGAAGATTTAGATAATTCTGGAGCAAAAGTTGTTGATAGCCTTGATGAAGTTCCGAAAGATGCAACAGTATTGTTCAGAGCTCATGGAACTAAAAATGATATTTGGGATGAAGCAAGAGAAAAAAAAATGAATATAATTGACGCTACATGCCCTCTTGTACATAAAATACACGAAGATGTTAAGAACCTATATGCAGAAGGAAGAAAAATTATAGTAATTGGTGATCATGGTCATGATGAAGTTGTTGCTATTGCTGACCAAGTTCCAAAAACTATAGTAATTTCATCAGTAGAAGAAGCAATAGCACAAAAAAGAATTAGAAAAGCAGGAATTGTTAGTCAATCGACTCAATCTATAGAAAATGTTCAAGATATAATTAAAATTTTAATGACGAAAGTTTTTGATTTAAGATTTGTTAATACAATTTGTTTTCCAACAAAAAGAAATCAAAATCAAATAAAAGATTTAGCTAAAATAGTAGATACAATGATAATTATAGGTTCTTTCACGAGTGCAAATTCTAAAAGATTAACATCTTTATCTAAGCTAATAAACAAAAATACATATCAGGTAACTTGCGCAGATGAACTACAAGACGATTGGTTCTCAAAATCAGAGTCAGTAGGAATTAGTGCAGGTGCTTCGACACCTGATTATTTAATTGAAGAAGTAAGTAATAGAATATCATCTTTATAAGGAGAAATAATGAAAAAAGGTTCGTTTGAGATAAAAGTAAGTTTAGCAGAAATGCTTAAGGGCGGTGTAATCATGGATGTTACAAATGTGGAACAGGCATGTATTGCTGAGAAAGCTGGTGCAGTTGCCGTTATGGCATTAGAAAAAATACCTGCAGATATTAGAAGAGATGGAGGTGTTTGTAGAATGTCAAATCCTAAAATGATTACAGATATAAAAGAAAATGTATCTATTCCAGTTATGGCAAAATGTAGAATTGGTCACTTTGCCGAAGCTCAAATATTAGAATCTTTAGAAATTGATTTTATAGATGAAAGTGAAGTTCTTACTCCAGCAGATAATTCTTTTCATGTAGATAAGAATCCATTCAAGGTACCATTTGTCTGCGGTGCAAGAAATCTAAGTGAAGCTTCCAGACGTATTAATGAAGGTGCAGCTATGATTAGAACAAAAGGTGAAGCTGGTTCAGGAAATATAGTTGAGGCTGTAACGCACATGAGAACTATAATGGATGAGATTAAGTTGGTTACTAAAATGAATAACAAAGAATTAGAAGAATTTTCAATTAAAAACAATGCTCCATTAAATATTTTAACAGAAGTAAAAGAGTTAGGTAAATTACCAGTTCCAAATTTCAGTGCTGGAGGAATTGCAACACCTGCTGATGCATCGCTTATGATGCAGTTAGGTGCAGAATCTGTTTTTGTAGGTTCCGGAATATTTAAATCAGAAGATCCAAAATCAAGAGCAGAAGCAATTGTAGAAGCTACTACTTATTATGATAATCCAAAAAGATTAGCAGAAATATCTTCTGGTTTAAAAGAGGCAATGGAAGGCATTGATATAGCTGATATTCCAGAGAATGAAATGTTGCAGAATAGGGGATGGTAATTGAAGATAGGGATTTTAGCAATCCAAGGTGATTTTGAACTTCACAGGAAAGCTCTCACTAGTCTTTCTATTAATAGTTCATTTGTTAGAAGTTCCAAAGATTTAGATGATATTAAAGCACTAATCCTACCTGGAGGTGAATCTACAACAATGTCCTTGTTAATGAATAAGTTTGATTTATTTAATTCCATAAGAAAATTCTCTGATAATTTTAACTTATTTGGAACTTGTGCTGGGGCAATTTTGATGTCTGCTGGCAGTGGAGATCAAAAAGTTAAAAATCTTGGATTAATAAATGTTTTCACAAAAAGAAATTCATGGGGAGCTCAAATTGATTCTTTTTCAGATATCATTAACCTTAGTAAAAATGAAATTCTATCAGATAAATTTTATGCTACCTTCATAAGGGGTCCAAGATTTTCAAAAGTTTCAAAAGACTGCAAGGTAATTGGGCGTTATAAAAATGAGCCAGTTCTCATTAGAAATGATAAACACTTAATCTCATCATTTCACCCAGAAATAGGGAAAGATTTATCTATTCATAAATATTTTATCAATATGATTAATGAGTGATTCATACGAAATATTAAAAACTATTGATAGTCCTAATGATTTAAAAAAGTTAAATCTAAATCAGCTTAATCAGCTTTCAGATGAATTGGCATCGTATATTCATGAAGTTATTTCTGAGCTTGGTGGCCATTATTCTTCTCCCTTAGGAGTAATTGAATTAACCATTGCTTTGCATTATGTTTACAATACTCCATCTGATAAACTTGTGTGGGATGTGGGACATCAGGCTTATCCACATAAAATATTAACTGGAAGAAGAGAAGAATTTAAAAAAATTAGAAAGTTTGGTGGAATTAGTGGTTTTTTAAAACGTGATGAAAGCATATATGATTGTTTCGGGGCAGGGCATACAAGTACTTCAATTTCAGCAGCTTTGGGTTTTGCTCATATGAGAGATAAGTACAAAACAGATGAAAAAGTTTTAGCAATTATAGGTGATGGAGCAATGACTGGTGGTCTGGCATACGAAGCACTAAATAATTTAGGTTATCATAGAACACAGTTAACAGTTGTTCTTAATGATAATTCTTTGTCAATTTCACAGAGTGTAGGAGCATTATCAAAATATTTAACAAAGTTAACTACTAACCCAACTTACAATAGACTCAGAGACAATGTAAAAGATATTACTGAAAAATTACCTATGATGTCCAATCGCATAAAAAAGCTTTTAAAGAAGGCAGAAAGTGGTGTAAAAGTTAGTCTAACCGATGGAGGTTTTTTTGAAGAGTTAGGAATAAGATATATTGGACCTATTGATGGTCATAATTTAAATGAATTGATTAGAGTATTTAAAACTATAAAAAAAATCGATGGTCCAGTTCTGCTTCATATTCATACAAATAAATCTCGTAGAATAGAACATTTTGACACTGATGATGCAGTAAAGTACTATAGTTTGTCTCCCTCAAATTCTAATACTATTGCTAATTCTTTTACTTTCTCTAAAGTATTTGGAAAAAGTATACTGGATCTTTCAAATAAATATGATTTTACTTGTATTACCGCAGCTATGGATGTTGGTACTGGATTATCTGAATTTTCTAAGCTACATGAAAATAGGTATATTGATGTTGGTATAGCTGAGCAGCATGCATTGACATATTCTTCAGGCATTTCAGCCTCAAATAGTATTCCTGTTGTTGCAATTTATTCTACTTTTATACAAAGAGCATTTGATCAGATTGTTCATGATATTGCTATTCAAAATTTACCAGTAATAATTTGTATGGATAGAGCTGGTTTAGTTGGAGCTGATGGACCGACTCATCATGGTATTTTTGATATGGCTTTTTTGAGGATGATCCCAAATTTCATTGTTACTTCTCCAAAGGATGGTTATGAGCTTCATGATTTACTTTACACTGCACTAAAAATTAAAAAAATTTTTTCAATAAGATATGGAAAAATACAGACCGATTATAGTTTAAATTATAAGCCAAAAGAGATAGAAGTTGGTTCTTGGGAAGTTATTAAAGATGGTAGTGAGGTAGTTTTTTTAAGTGTTGGATCAATGGTTGAGACTTGTTCTGAAGTTGCTTCCAAATTACTTGATAAAAAAAATATTAAAGCTGGAGTTGTTAATTGTAGATTTATTAAGCCATTAGATTCAGAAATGTTAAATATTATTATTAAAAAATATAAGTATATTTTTACGGTGGAAGAAGGATGTATAAGTGGGGGATTCGGTTCATCTGTTTTAGAGTATTACAGTGGATGCAATCATAATAGTGTAATAAAGTTAATTGGCATAGATGATAATTTTGTTGATCATGGAAGTAGAACTGAATTGTTGGACATCACCAACTTATCTATAAGAAAAATTTATGAAAAAGTGTTAAATAATTATGAGTAAAAATAACTGGAAAAAAAATATGATTAATTCAAAATCCAGAGATTATGATTTTGATACTATATCAGGCGAAAAAAATGAATCTTTATATTATCCTAATGAAAATTCAAATGACTTTAATGATGAAATCAATTATCCTGGTGAATTCCCTTACACCAGAGGCATACATTCTAATATGTATAGAGGAAAATTATGGACTATGAGACAATTTTCTGGTTTCGGATCTCCAGAAGATACTAATAAACGGTATAAGTTTCTCCTTGAAAATGGACAAACTGGCTTATCTGTTGCTTTTGATATGCCAACTTTAATGGGCTACGACCCCGATCATGAATTATCTGATGGAGAGGTTGGTCATTGTGGTGTTTCAATAAGTAATTTAGAAGATATGGATAAGTTATTTGAAGGCATAGATTTAAGTAAAGTTAGTGTTTCTATGACAATCAACGGTCCAGCAGTAATTATTTTTGCATTTTATGTTGCGCTTGCAATAAAAAGGAATATAGATATTTCAAAAATTAATGGAACATTGCAAAATGATATTTTAAAAGAATATATTGCACAAAAAGAATGGATTTATCCACCAAAAGAATCTGTAAAATTAATAGTAGATATGATTGAATATTGTACTAACAATATGCCAAAATATAATACTATTTCTGTAAGTGGTTATCACATTAGGGAAGCAGGGTCTACTGCAGTTCAAGAACTTGCCTTTACCTTATCAAATGGTTTTGCATATTTGGATGCATGTATAGAAAGAGGATTAAGTGTTGATGATGTTGCACCAAGGTTATCTTTTTTCTTTAATTCTCACTCAGATTTTTTTGAGGAAATATGTAAGTATAGAGCTGCAAGAAGAATTTGGGCAAAAAGATTAAAAAATTATTACAAAGCTAAAAATGAAAAATCTTTAAAGTTAAGATTTCATACTCAAACTGCAGGATTTTCACTTACGGCACAACAACCTGAAATAAATATAGCTAGAACAGGCTTTCAAGCATTAGCAGCTGTTTTAGGAGGTACTCAATCTTTACATACAAACTCAATGGATGAAACACTAGCTTTACCTTCTGAAAAAGCTGCAGAAATAGCTCTTAGGACACAACAGATTTTAGCATATGAGACTGGAGTTGCAAACGTAGCTGACCCTTTAGGTGGATCTTATTATGTAGAAGAATTGACTAATCAAATTGAAAAAAAATCTAATATATATTTTAACAAGATTAAAAATATTGGTGGGGTAATACCTGGAATAGAATCAGGTTTTTTTCAACGAGAAATTGCTGATTCAGCATCTATTTACAATAATAAAATTGAATCAAAAGATAGATTCATCGTAGGTGTAAATAAATTCATTAAAGAAAACGAAAAAATTGATATACCTATTTTAGAAATATCTGATAAAGTTCAACATAAACAAATAAAAAATCTTGATTCTTTAAAGAAAAAAAGAAATACTAAGTTAGTTGAAAAGAAGTTACAAAAAATAACTGAATCTGCTAAAACTAAAGAAAATCTAATGCCATTAATCATTGATGCAGCGCTAGAATATGCAACTTTAGGAGAAATTGTAGATTCAATGAAGTCTGTTTTTGGTGAATGGCAAGAAAAAGCAATAATATGAGTTTAAACAAAAATTATACTATTGGTGTTGAAGAAGAATACATGATTTGCGATCCAAATAATTTTAATTTAATTGAAAAAGCTGATCAGATTATGTCCTTTATTGATGATAGTGAAAAAGAAAGATTTTCATATGAATTATTACTAAGTGAAATTGAAGCAAATACTCCAATTTGTAATGATGTAAATGAAGCAATATCTGAAGTTTTGAAAAATAGACTAAGATTAAAAAATATAGGAGAAGATTTGGGCTTTAAAATAGGAATTAGTGGCACTCATCCAACAGCCCTTCCAAAAGAACAAAAATTTGTTAATAATCAATCTTATAATTGGGTAACAAATCAATTAAAAGAATATGCTAGGCAGAATATTACCTTTTCAACACATATACACATAGGTTTAGAATCAAGGAATAATATAATTAAGGCTTTAAATTTATCAAGTGCATGGATAGCTCCTTTTATTGCACTTTCAGCAAACTCTCCTTTCTTCGGTGGTGTTTTAACAGGAATGGAATCGTCTAGAACATTTCAATTTGGAATTTTTCCTAGAACTAACATACTTCACAAAATTGAATCATATGAAGAATATTGTAATATTAAGAATAAATTAATTGATTCGAATTCTATTGAAAAACCGAGACATATTTGGTGGAAAGTAAGACCTCATTTTGAATATAATACAATAGAGTTTAGAGTTTGTGATATTCAGAGATCTTTACGAAGAACAAAAATGTTTATTGCTCTGACTCAAGCTTTAGTTCATAGTATCATTGAAAATCAAGTTAGTGATAAAAGTTTTAATATGGAATTTTTGAATGATTCAATTTGGAAAGCTGCAACAAGAGGAATTAGTTCAAAAATTATTGATCCTTTTACAGAAAATGTTATTACTATGAAAGATATGATAAAAAAACTATTAGATTATGTTGAACCATCATTAGTTTTTTTTAATAATCAAGATGTAATAGAGACGGTAAATGAAATTTTATCAAATAAAACAGAATCACAAAAACAGGTTGAAGTATTTAAAAAATATGGTTTTGATGGTTTGAAAAGTTTTTTAGTTAATGATGTTGAATATAAAATAACTAACTAGGGAGATTAATAATGTCGAGAAGAATTGTCCATGTTATAGGCACTGGTACCATAGGTGAGCCTTTAATTGGTTTATTATGCAATTTTAAAGATGAATTAGGTATAGATGAGATAACATTTAATAAATATACACCTCTAACAACTGATAGGTCCAAAGTTTCTAACCTATTGAAAAGAGGTGCAAGATTGTCAACTAATGCTGACAAAATTGATGGATTTAATGATATTGGTATTAAAGTAGAATTTGTATCAGAAGAAGCTATTGATAGAGCATCAGTTGTTATTGACTGTACGCCAACTGGTTTTGGTCATAAAAATAAAAAAGATTATTATGAAAAACATTTAGAAAACACTTTAGGTTTCATAGCGCAAGGTAGTGAATTTGGTTTTGGAAAAATGTATGCAAGAGGCATAAATGATTCGACACTTGAATCTGGAATTGATCAGTTTATCCAGGTAGTATCATGCAATACGCATAACCTTTCAACAATTGTAAAAACGATTGCTTTATCTGAAGGAAATGATAATTTGATTGAAGGAAGATTTAATCTTATAAGAAGGGCAAATGATTTAAGTCAAACTTCTAAATTTATTCCCTCTCCTCAAATTGGTAGACATGATGATGATGTTTTTGGTACCCATCATGCGAGGGATGCGCACCTTTTATTTGATACAATGGATATAAAGCTTGATTTATTCTCTTCTGCGATGAAATTAAATACTCAATATATGCATATTCAGCATTTTTATTTAAAATTAAAAAGAAAAACGAATATTCAATCTGTTTTAGCGAAATTTGAGGCCAATGATAGAATAGCTTTGACAGATAAAATTAATTCTAATGAAGTTTTTTCTTTTGGTAGAGATCATGGACATTTCGGAAGAATATTGAATCAGTCAGTTGTTTCGGTTCCATCTTTAAATTTAAGGAATGGAAATGAGTTAACTGGTTTTTGTTTTACACCGCAGGATGGAAATTCTCTGCTTAGCTCAATTGCTATAACTGAGTGGTTCCTTTATCCTCATTCATATGAAGATAAAATTCAATGTTTAAAACCCTTGTTTTTTGATGAGGTCTAAAAATTAATTAATACAATGATAGAAAAAAAAGTTCTTAAAAATATAAAATCTTTTGTACCTGAAAACAAAAAAGATAGTATTCTAATTGGAGTTTCAGGTGGAGTAGATAGCGTTTTTTTAGTAGATGTAATTTCTAAATTAAATGAATATTATAATCTTTTTAATAAGGTAACTTTGATTTATATAAATTACGTTTTTAATCCTAATTCATATGATAGGTTAAATCTTTGTAAAAAAATATCAAAAAAATATAAATATCCTCTAATTATTAAAAAAAGTAATTTAAATAAAAAAAATTTTGAGTCTATTGCTCGAAAACAAAGGTATCAAATATTTACTGATGTATTAAATAATAAAGGTATTGATTACGTTCTTACAGCTCATCACAAAGATGATCAAATTGAGACTTTGTTAATGAAACATTATGATAAAAGTGATTGGATTTCTTTCTTGGGTATTAGAAATAAATATAGAAAAATTATTAGACCATTGCTCTCAATTTATAAAAATGAAATTATTTCATATTCATCAAATAATAATCTTTCTTGGATTGAAGATCCTACAAACTATGATAACTCATTTAGAAGAAATAAAATTAGAAATGTAGATTTACCTAAAATAAAAAAAACTAATCGAGGATTAATTAAATCTTTAATTACATCACATAATAGAGCTAAGTCTAATTTAAAAAAATTCCTTTTAAATTTTGATTCCTATAAAAAAATATATATTAACAAAGTATCTGGAGATTATTTACTTGTTTCAAATAAAATTTTAGAACTAGAGGATTTTGGTTATTTTAAGTTGTTTTATAAAAATTTAATTAGCACAAATTTTAATTTAAATAAAGTCAATACAAATAGATTTTGGATTTCATTTTGTGATTTTTTAAGATTTTCGAAAACTGGCTCACAATTTTATTTAGACGAAAAAATTTGTGTTCTTAAAGATAGAGATAATCATTACATATTTAAAACTGAATTAAAAAATGTTAAAAAACATATAAAAATTTGTCCTAATTTTAAATACAATGATTGGTACGATACTAAAATAGTGCTCGATAAAAAAAATCTATTATCAAATTCTAATGTTATTGGAGAATTTGAGATTCCCACAAAAAAAATAATTAAAGGTCTTTATGTAAGGAATTGGCAAAATGGAGATAAATGTTATAAATCATCAAAAAAAATTAAAGATATTTTTATTAATAATAAAATATCATCATTTGAAAAAAGTAGATATCCTATAATTACTGATTCTAAGAATCAAGTTTTATGTGTACCGAACCTTTATAATTATTTTTCTAAAGATAAAAATATATCTAAAATATATTGGTTGAAAAAATGATTGATTCCTACATTAAATATAAAGACTATTATTTTGAAAAATATATAAAAAATCAGGATATTATAAAAAGAATAAAACAGATAACTTCAGAAATCGATGATTTTTATGGAAATGAAGAAATTCTATATATTGGAGTTTTAAATGGAGTATTACCGTTTATGAATCATATTTTATTAAACTCTTCTAACAAGTATTCATACAGGTTTTTACAGGTTTCTTCATATTCAGGGACCACTCCTGGAAAAATTCATCTTCAACTTGGATTAAATAAAGAAGACTTAATTAATAAAAATGTGCTATTAATCGAGGATATTATTGATAGTGGAAAAACTATTAACTATTTAAAAAAATATATTAGCTCATTTTCTCCTAAAAGTTTTAAAGTCGCTAGTTTATTAGTTAAGAGTAATAATGTGGAATTATGCGATTGGCATGGATTTAAAATTAGTGATAAATTTGTAATTGGTTTTGGTTTAGATTTAGATGGATCGTTCAGATATTTAAAAGATATATATATAAAGGTAAATAATGTCAAAAAAAGATAATAAAAATAAAATAACAAAAAATATAATAAGTAATTTCATACTTTGGACTTTAATAATTATAGTTTCGTTAACCGTCCTTAATTACGTTGATGTAAGTAAAAAAACTAAAGAAATACCATATTCCACTTTTCTATCACTAATTGATGATCAATCGTTGAATAAAAATATCAGTAGTGCAACTATAACTGGAAATGAATTAGTTGCTACTTGTGAATTAGGCTGTTTCATTGATGAGGAAAATAATGTCAACAGTTTTAAGGTTATACTTCCAAATGTGACAATTGATAAAATTGATGAATGGAATGAAATATTAAGCGATGATGTAGTAATTAAAATTCAAAAAATGACTCCAGGTGTTATGGATTACTTTTTTCAATTTTCACCCTGGCTTTTAATTATAATTTTTTGGTTCTTAATTATGAGAAGAATGCAAGGTGGTGGGCAAGGAGGAATATTTTCTTTTGCTAAAAGTAAAGCTAAGATTATATCAGCAGATAAGCCTAAAGTTCTTTTTTCAGATGTGGCAGGTTGTGAAGAAGCAAAAGTTGAGTTACAAGAAATTGTAGGATTTTTGAAAAATCCCACAAAATATTTAAATATTGGAGCAAAAATACCTAGAGGTGCTCTACTTTTGGGCCCTCCTGGAACAGGTAAAACTTTACTTGCTAAAGCAGTTTCAGGAGAAGCTAAAGTTCCATTTTTTACTATCAGTGGAGCTGAATTTGTTGAAATGTTTGTTGGTGTTGGTGCCAGCAGAGTTCGAGATTTATTTGATCAAGCAAAAAAAAATGCACCAAGTATAATTTTTATTGATGAAATCGATGCTGTTGGAAGGCATAGAGGGGCCGGATTGGGAGGCGGTCATGATGAAAGAGAGCAAACATTAAATCAAATTTTAGTTGAGATGGATGGTTTTGATACAAAATCTAATGTTATATTACTTGCAGCAACAAATAGAGCTGATGTACTTGATAAAGCTTTATTAAGACCAGGAAGATTTGATAGGCAAATTGTTGTAGATGTACCTGATTTAAATGGCCGTGAAGCGATACTGAAAATACATACTAGAAATGTACGTTTATCAAAAGATGTTAAGTTAAAAATTATAGCAAAATCTACACCAGGATTAGCTGGAGCTGATTTAGAAAATCTTGTTAATGAAGCCGCCCTATTAGCTGCTAGAAACAATAAGAAAACAATTTCAATGATAGATTTTGAAAATGCTAAAGACAAAGTTATGATGGGTAATGAAAGAAAAAGTATGGTTTTAACTCCTAAAGATAAAGAAATTATTGCTTATCATGAAGCAGGACATGCTTTAGTTGCACATCATACAAAAGGAGCAGACCCTGTTCATAAAATAACAATTATTCCAAGGGGACAGGCTCTTGGTATAACAGCCCAAATTCCAGAGGTCGAAAGGTTCAATTATCCTAAATCATATATGCTAGGTAAATTAGATATTTTAATGGCAGGTAGATGTGCTGAAAAACTAATTTATAACGATACGTCAACAGGTGCAGGTAATGATATAGAAGTTGCAACTAATATCGCTAGAAAAATGGTTTGTGATTGGGGGATGAGCGATAAAATAGGTCCATTAAAGTTCGGTAAAAAAGATGAAGAAGTCTTTTTAGGAAGAGATTACTCCCAACAGAAAAATTATAGTGAAGAAAAATCTATAATTATTGATAAAGAGATTAGTACCTTCGTTAAAAATGCTGAGAAAAATGCTGACAAAATTTTAGCTAAATATAAGCATCAGCTTGATGATATAACAAAAGAGCTTTTAGAAAAAGAAACAATTTCAGGTGATGAAATGAGAAATATTATCAATGGAGAAAAAGAAAAAAAAACTATTAAAAATAATATTCAAGAACCTGAATTAAAAAAGTCATCTAGAAGAAAAAGAAATACTAAAAAATAATTGTATTTTACTAAAAATGAAAAAGCATTAGTTATGGGAATATTAAATATTACCCCTGACTCTTTTTACGATGGCAATCCTAATATTGATTCTAATTATATTAAAGAAAAGTTTCTTTCATATAAAAATTCAGATATTATAGACATTGGTGCTGAATCTAGTCGTCCCTTTTCAAAACCTATAACAGTAGATGAAGAAATATCTAGACTGTCTCTTTTTACAGAATTAAACTTAAAAACTAAAAAGCTACTTTCAATAGATTCCTACAAGCCAGAAGTTATAAAATTTGCTCTTAACAATGGTTTTGATATTATAAATGATATCTCTGGTGGAGGTCACAATAATTCCAACTTTGAAATAGCTTCAATTTATAACGTTCCAATTATTGTTATGCATATGCAAGGAACACCACAAACAATGCAGATTGAGCCTAAATATGTTAACATCATAGATGATATTAAATATTTTTTCGAAAAAAAAATTGATATAATGAAAAATGAATTTAATTTAGATGATAAAAATATTATTTTAGATCCTGGAATAGGTTTTGGGAAATCTATAGATGATAATTTCACAATTATTGATAATATTCAAAAGTTTAAGTTTTTTGGATATCCCATATTAATAGGATTATCCAGAAAATCATTTTTACAGAAAGGTTCGGATGGGCCCAGAGATGTAAAACAGGCTAGTTTGGAGGCCCAATTATTATCTATTAGAAACGGTGCTAATATTATCAGAACTCATGATGTTGAAGAAACTTATAACTCTTTGAATAATATTTCTTAAATTTTAAATATGGATTTACAATTATATAAAGATACCTGTAAGCAGATAAACTCTAAATATCAGAAAATTCGAGGTTATCTTTGACATTGAATCATTAAATAAAATAGTTGAAGAATTAGAAAGTAAAACATTTGCTGATGATTTTTGGACTGATAATAAAAAAGCAAATATAGTTCTAAAAGAAATAAAAAAAAATAAAGATAAACTTCATTTTTATAATGCCATATCAAATCAATATGATTTACTTGATTTGTTTTTAAGTGATAATATCGAATCTAATAATGTTTCTTTAGATTCCATAGTTGAGTTAAAAAAATTTATTGAATTAGTTGATAATTTAGAAATTCAAACTTTATTAAATAAAAAAGATGATGATAAAAGTGCTATATTAACAATTCATCCTGGTGCAGGAGGAAAAGACTCACAGGATTGGGCTTTCATGTTATACAGAATGTATATAAAATGGGCTGAGCTTCATAAGTTAAAGTATAATCTTCTTAGTTATACAGAAGGAGATGAAACAGGAGTTAAAGATGTGAGCATAGAAATTAAAGGTGATTATATTTTTGGAAAGCTTCAGTCAGAAAGAGGTATCCATAGACTAGTAAGAATTTCACCTTTCGATAGCAACGGCAAGAGGCATACATCTTTTGCCGCAGTTTATATTGATCCTTTGATAGATGATGATATTGAAATCAATTTAAGTGACGGTGAGATAAAAATTGATACTTACAGGGCTAGTGGTGCTGGGGGTCAACATGTTAATAAAACTGACTCTGCAGTTAGAATTACTCATTTAAATACAGGAATAACGGTTCAATGTCAAAATCAAAGAAGTCAGTTAAAAAATAAAAATACTGCAATAAAGATTCTGAAATCTCGCCTTTATCAACTTAAATTAGATGAAATGATGAATAAAAAAAATGAATTAAATTCAGATAAAAAAGATATAGCTTGGGGAAGTCAAATTAGATCTTATGTTTTTCATCCATATAATCTAATAAAAGATCATAGGACTAACCATGAAATTACTAACATTCAAAAAGTATTAGATGGAAATATTGATGAATTTATAAAAGAATATTTATTATTTAATATGGAGAAAAAAGATGTCAAATAAGGAAAATACAATTGGACAAAATTTAAAGCAGATAATAAATCATAGATTAGAAAAAATAAAAAAAATTAGAGAATCAGGTATTGAACCTTATCCACACAATTTTAAAAAATCTGATAAAATTTCTGAATTACTTGAAGTCAAAGAACCATTCAATGATGTATATCAAACTGCAGGTAGGGTTGTTGCAATGAGAAAAATGGGTAAGGCATCATTTTGTCATATACAAGACGAGGGATATAAAATACAAATTTATTTAAATACTAAAATGTTAGAAGATGGTATGTATGACATTATTGTTAGGAATATGGATATTGGTGATATAGTAGGATTAAAGGGCTCATTATTTTATACTAAAACAGGAGAATTAACTTTACAGTGTGCAAAGATTACAATGCTTTCAAAAAGTATAAGACCCCTCCCAAATATTAAAGAAAAAGAAGGTGAATCATATTTTAGTTTCGAGGATAAAGATTTAAGATACAGAAATCGCCATTTAGATTTTATTGTTAATTCAAATATTGTAAACGATTTTAAATCCAGATCAATTTTGATAAACAAAATAAGAAAGTTTCTAGATGAAAAAGAATATTTAGAAGTAGAAACACCAGTACTTCAGCCTATTTATGGAGGTGCTAATGCTAGACCTTTCACAACTTTTCATAATACTCTAGATGAAAAATTATATTTGAGAATATCTCTAGAATTATATTTAAAGAAATTAATTATTGGAGGTATAAATAAAGTTTTTGAAATATCAAAAAACTTTAGAAATGAAGGTATGGATAAAAATCATAATCCTGAATTTACAATGTTAGAATTTTATTGCGCATATGCAGATGTTTATGATATGCTTTCCTTAACTGAGAAGATGATAAAGGATGTTTTTTACTCAATAAAAAAATCATATAAAATAAACTTTAATCAAATTGAAATTTCGTTAGAAAATAAATTTGATGTTTTAGATTTTTTTGAATCTATATATAAGTTTTCAAAAACAGATGTATCTAAAATGAATCATTCTGATTTATATAAATTTCTTAATGATTCAAATGTTAAAATTGATAATAATGCAAATTATAGTAATCTAATTGATAAAGTTTTTAGTCATTACGTAGAACCAAATTTAGTTAATCCTACTTTTATAATTAATTTTCCCAAAGAAATTTCACCCTTAGCAAAAACTCATAGAGAAAATAATAGCTTAGTTGAAAGATTCGAATTGTTTATTGGAGGAATGGAAATTGCTAATTCATTTACGGAATTAAATGATCCAGTTGACCAGTTAAAGAGACTTGAAGCTCAATTAGATTTAAGAGCTAAAGGCGATAAGGAAGCTCAAATAATTGATTATTCTTTCGTTGAGGCTATGGAAATTGGTATGCCTCCAACAGGTGGTGTGGGGGTAGGTATTGATAGATTAGTTATGCTTTTAACTGGTAATACAAGTATTAAAGATGTTATTTTATTTCCAGCAATGAGGTCTTAGTTGATTTTGAAGACATATTATTTCATTATAAATCGGCTTATTAAAAAAGATTTATTTTCTCTTGAATCTTTATTTAATATTTCAATATTAACTTCAACTTTTCTTTGTGTTTTTGTCACATCTATCACCTTGTCAATCACTAGTGGCTTTAAGAACAATATTACCTCAAAGATCATAAAATTTGATGGCTTTGCAAGATTAAGCTTGAATAGTCTCTCAAGCAATGAGTTTGAGGAAATACAAATCTCTCATTTTAAGGAATTTGAATCTTTTTATTCATCTCAATTTATTATTAAAAGTAAAAATGATTCAGAGCTAATAAATTTTTATGCAACTGATAAATTATTAGATAAAATCGAAAATTTAACTATATATAATGATTCAGTTAGTAACAATGGTGTATTTATTGGTAGAGAATTAAATGATAAACTATTCCCGAATGGTTTAAAATCATCTTCATCAGCTTTATTGATTAACAAAGAAAATAATCCATACAATATAGTAAGTATAAATGGAGTATTTAATACTGGAGTTAGTTTTTTTGATAGACATTTTGTTTTATCAAATATCAATGATATAAGTTTTATTGATGCTAATGATTTGGAATTTATTATTAGTGAAAATGATTATAGGACTATAAATCAGACTTTTAAAAATAAAATAGTAACATATAAAGAAAGATACTTTGATTTTTTGAAGTGGCTTGATTCATTTGATTTACCAATTTTCATATTATTAATGTCATTAATTTTAGTATCTCTTGTTAACAATTCATTTTGTTTTAAAATAGAAATGTTGAATAAAAAAAAAAATTATTTAATAATGAATATTCTCGGATTAAGTAATAGTAAAATTTCATTGATTTACTCGCTAAAACTATTAATATTAAATTTAATAGGTGTGGTATTGGGTCTTTTATTTTCTATTTCTATTTTAATTATTGAAAGTAAAATGAATTTTATTCAACTTCCAGTTGATATATATTTTACATCAATCATTCCTATAAATTTTAATTATACTAATTTTATTATTGCTCCATTAATTATTCTTGCACAATCTCTTTATTTTATACTTTATAAAAAAATAAATTATGATTTTTAAATCATTTTTAATATTAAAGTTTTTTTTTAGAACTGATAATGGAAAATTTAGAAAATCGTTTTTCCCTCAGCTTTTTGGTGTTTACTTTGGAGCATTAATAATTTTTTTAACAATATCTGTTATGGAGGGTATAGAAAAAGAAATCTTTGAAAAAATATCTGCATTTAATTATAAGTACTCATTTGAAATAAGCAAAACTGCAAATAATATTAATTATGAAAAATTTAATAATTACGGGAAAAAATCAATAGTATTATTAGAAACAAAAAATTATGAATTCTTTATCAATGTTTTGACCTATGAACATTTAGAAAAATTTAATGAAACTAAAATTAGCGAAAGCTTGTTATTCCAAAATGCACTTTATGATCAATCGAGCATCATCATAGGAGAATCCCTATCAAGATATTATAATATTTCAATAGGAGATGAAGTTAAATTATCTGATATACTAAATATTAACATTGTTAGTGGAAACTATAAATCTAAAAATTTTATTGTAAGTAACATATATGATTTTAAGTTTCTCAATTATGATTTTGATAATGTTATTATTAAAGAAAATAATGATTTTTTCTTAGAACAAGATAATTACATAGTTTATTCTGATTCAAATATAGATATTGATAAAAGTCTAGGAATTTTAAAAGTTAACGCTAAGAAATTTGAAAGTTTATTTAACGCCATTAAATTTGAAAAAAAATTATATATTTTACTTGGATTAGCTACAATACTAATATCTTCTTTAATGATTTTAAATAATACAATTATCATTTTTATTGAAAAGATTAAGCAGATAAATTTGCTTAATAAATTAGGTTTGGAATTAAAAAAAGTTTTTTATGCTAAATGTTTTTTAAATTGTATCTTATCGTTTGTCATTACAATATTAAGTTTTAATTCTTTAATATTAATTAATTATTTAAATGAAACGTATGGTCTTATTAATTACTTATTCGTTGAATTTCCTTTCGATAAAATCCCTTTAATAGTTTCTTTTAAACACTTTATACTTACAGCTTTAATGATAATTTCTTTAACTTTGATTGCAACATATATATCCTTTAAACGTGCTAAGCTAAAATATAAATTAATCTAAAATGCTATTGAGATTAGAAAATATAGAAAAATCATATAAAAATAATTTTGAAGAAAAAAATGTACTAAATGGAATAAGTTTAAAAATACGAGATAACGATATAGTTACGATTTATGGAAATTCAGGAGTAGGTAAAAGTACCTTGCTTAATATCGTTTCTGGTATTATTAACCCTGACAAGGGCATAGTTAATTTTAATGGAAAAATTGTAGATAATTCAAATAAATTAAGTATTAGAAAAAAAATGATTAGTATCTTATTACAGAAAGATAATTTATTACCGGAATTTAACGTTTCTGACAATATGATTTTGCCCTTAATTATTAATGGTTTTAAATATATGGAAGCAGAATCACGTGTGAATGAGGTCCTAGATTATTTAGATATGAAAAATTATAAACTAAGATATCCTAATCATTTATCTAGTGGAGAATATCAAAGGATTTCTCTTTTGAGATGTATTTGTAAAAAGCCAAAACTAATAATTGCAGATGAGCCAACTGCAAATTTAGATGAAAAAAATTGTGAACAATTAATGAAATTAATAGTTAAACTTAATAAAGACTATGGAATGGCTTTTTTAATTGCTACACATGACAAAAGATTTAAAAAAGTTTCAACTCTAGAATATGAATTATTTAATGGAGATTTAAAAATAAATGAATGAAAATTATACTAAGGGAATTAAAAGATTACTAAAATTATCACAAGAAGAATCTGTCAGATTATCAACGGCATATGTAGGTTCAGAGCATTTATTACTTGCTATAATAAAAGATACTAAGGGTAATGCGCACAAATTATTAAATACTTTAGGATGTAATTTTAAAGAAATGAAATCAAATATAGAAAAAGAAATTAAATCTAATGGTAGCTCAGTTTCTTTGGGACATTTACCACTAACAAGAAGATTAGAAAGAATTTTAAAAAAATCATATTCTCTTGCTATTAAAGATGGATACCATATTGCTAGTCAAAACTATCTTCTCTTGGCAATTTCAGAAGAAAATGGAGGGTTGGCTAAAAATATATTAGATAGTTTATCCATAGATTCCAAGATTATTTCTTCGTTCATTTTAGATAATTCTACAAAGAAAACTTCATCTTTCACTAAAAAAACTAATTCTAATCAATCAAATAATAATTTAGAATCATTTAAATCATTTTCAAGAAATATTAGTAAAATGGCTGAAACTAATTTGTTAGATCCAGTTATAGGAAGAACGCTTGAAATTGAAAGAGTTACTCAAATTTTAGCTAGGAGAAAGAAAAATAATCCAGTACTTATTGGAGAGCCTGGAGTTGGTAAAACAGCAATTGTTGAAGGATTAGCTTTAAGGATATCACAAAAAAAAGTTCCTAGAGTTTTATGGGATTACAAAGTCTTAGCATTAGATTTGACGGGTTTAATAGCAGGTACTAAATATAGAGGCCAATTTGAAGAAAGAATGAAAAAAATTATGATTGAGCTTGAAAAAGCTGATAAAGTTATTTTGTTTATTGATGAGTTGCATACAATTGTTGGTGCAGGAGGAGCTACAGGATCTTTAGACGCAGCTAATATATTCAAACCCGCTTTAGCTAGAGGTGACATTCAAGTAATTGGTGCAACAACATTAAATGAGTATAAAAAATATATAGAAAAAGATGGAGCTCTCGAAAGAAGATTTCAAAAAATAATTGTCAAAGAACCTTCAATTGAAGATACAGTTGATATTTTAGATGGAATTAAAGAGAAGTACGAATTACACCATAATGTTAAAATAACAGCTGAAACAATAAAGGCTTGTGTTGAATTAAGTAAAAGATATATAAATGATAGATTTTTACCGGATAAAGCAATAGATGTTATGGATGAGGTGTGCTCGAGTAAAAGATTAAATGATTTAGTAGTTCCAAAAGTAATTTTAAATTTAGAAAGAAGAATAGATAAAATTACCAAAGAAAAAGAAGAGGCTATAACAAATCAAACTTTTGAATTAGCAGCTAAACTTCGTGATAAGGAAAAAAAGATTGCAAAAAAACTTGAGCTCGAACAACAAAAATTTTCTAGTATGAATGAAGATTACTTAGTTGTTAATGATAAAGACGTAGCTGATACTGTTGCTGTAATGACTGGTATACCACTATATAAAATTACATTAAAAGAGTCAGAGAAAATTCTTCATATGGGAGATGATTTAAAAAATAGAATAGTAGGCCAAGATCATGCAATAGATATTCTAGTATCATCTATTCAAAGAGCGAGAGCTGGTTTTAAAAATCCTAATAGACCAATTGGTTCTTTCATATTTCTTGGACCATCAGGTGTAGGTAAAACTGAGCTTGCAAAACAATTAGCGCAATACCTTTTTGAAAATGAATCTTCATTAATAAAAATTGATATGTCTGAATATATGGAAAGATATAATGTTTCTAGACTTATTGGTGCTCCTCCAGGTTATGTTGGATATGAAGAAGGAGGAGTTTTGACTGAAAAAGTTAGGAGAAATCCTTATTCTATAATTCTATTTGATGAAATTGAAAAAGGACATCCAGATGTATTTAATTTACTTTTACAAATACTTGATGAAGGTCAGTTAACAGATAGTTTAGGTCATAATATAGATTTTAAAAATACATTGATTATTATGACGTCAAATATTGGTACTTCTAGAATAAACTCTTCAAATATCGGATTTATAGATAAAAAAGATAATAAACAGGATAATCATTCTATTGTTATGAAGGAAGTTAAGAAGTATTTTAAGCCTGAATTTTTAAATAGATTAGATGATCTAATAGTTTTTAATCAATTATCTTTAGATAATTTATTCAGAATAATTGATTTTGAAATGATGGATTTAAAGAATAATTTAAGAGCAAAAAATATTTCTTTGAGGTTAAGTTCAACTGCAAAAAAAATACTTTTACAGGATGGATCATATTTAGATTGGGGAGCTAGGCCAATTAGAAGGGTTATACAAAATAAAGTTGAAAGTGAGATTTCACTAAGGTTTTTAAGCGGTGAGTTCATTGAAGGTGAAGGAAGTATTAGTATTACAGGAAATGAAGGGGAATTACTTTTTAAGCAAATACCTAATAAAAAAAAACTAGTAAAAAAAACTAAGATTAGTTGAAATATTTTTTACTGACAAAATGTCTTATTTGTTGATTTCGGCATAATAATTGAAATTAATTAAATGTATTTTTAATTAGTAAAGGAAATTTAAAATGGGAAAAATCATTGGAATAGATTTAGGTACAACAAATTCATGTTTTGCTGTAATAGAGGGCGGTTCACCAAATGTAATCACAAATAAAGAGGGTAATAGAACTACTCCTTCTGTTGTTGGGTTTACAAAATCTGGAGAAACCCTAGTAGGCCAAACGGCTAAGAGACAAGGTGTAACAAATCCTAAAAATACAATTTTTTCCGCAAAAAGATTTATTGGCAGAACATACCAAGAAGTTAAAAAAGATTCTACAAATCTACCTTTTGATATTAAAGAAGGAAAAAATAAAGAAGTTGTTATTTTAGCTAATGATAAGGATTACGCTCCTGCGCAAATCAGCGCGATGGTTTTACAGAACATAAAAATTAATGCTGAAGAGTACCTAGGTACTAATGTTACTGATGCAGTTATTACAGTACCTGCTTATTTTAATGATTCTCAAAGACAAGCTACAAAGGATGCAGGAACTATTGCAGGATTGAATGTTAAGCGTATAATCAATGAGCCAACTGCTGCAGCTCTAGCTTATGGCTTGGATAAAAAAAATAAAGATCAAAAAATTGCAATTTATGATTTAGGTGGTGGTACTTTTGATATCTCTATTTTAGAAATTGGAGATGGTGTTTTTGAAGTAAAATCTACTAATGGAGATACTCAGTTAGGTGGAGATGATTTTGATGATTTGTTAGTTAATTGGTTAGCCGAGGAGTTTCAAAAATCAGATTCAGTTGATTTAAAGAAAGATGCAATGGCATTGCAAAGATTAAAAGAAGGAGCCGAAAAAGCAAAATGTGAATTATCAACAGCAAAGCAAACAGAAATAAACTTACCTTTTATAACTGCTGATTCTGCTGGTCCAAAGCACTTAAATGTTACACTGACAAGAGCCAAGTTTGAAAATTTAATTTCACATTTGGTTGAAAAAACAATTGAGCCATGCAAAAACGCCTTAAAAGATGCAGATATGAAACCATCAGATGTTGATGAGGTTATTTTAGTTGGAGGTTCTACCAGAATACCTTTAGTTCAATCATCGGTTGAAAAACTATTTGATAAAGAAAGTAATAAAAGTGTTAACCCTGATGAGGTTGTTGCAATTGGTGCAGCCATTCAAGGAGGTGTTCTTGGAGGAGAAGTTGATGATATTTTACTTCTTGACGTAACTCCTCTTACGTTAGCTATTGAAACTTTAGGAAATATAGCAACACCTATGATTCCTTCAAATACCACAATACCTACGAAGAAATCTGAAGTTTTTTCAACAGCTACTGACAATCAGCCTTCCGTTCCAGTTCATGTTGTCCAAGGTGAAAGAAAGTTTGCTAAAGATAATAAATCTCTTGGTCAGTTCATTTTAGATGGAATACCTCCCGCTCCCAGAGGAACGCCTCAAATTGAAGTAACTTTTGACATTGATTCTAATGGTATTCTAAATGTTACAGCTAAAGACAAAGCTACAGGAAAAGAACAATCTATTAAAATAGAGGCGTCAAGTGGTTTATCTGATGATGAAATTGATAGAATGAAAAGAGATGCTGAAGAAAATGAAAAAGAAGATAGTGCAAAAAAAGAAGCAATTGAATTAAAAAATTCTGCTGAAAACCTTGTATATCAAACTGAAAATCAATTAAAGGAGTTTCAAGATAAACTTAAGAAAGAAAATTATGATTTGATTAATTCTAAGTTATCTGATCTTAAAGATTGTAAAGACTCAAACGATACAGAAAAGATTAAATCCTGTATCGAAGCCCTGAATGGCGAATGGTCGAAAGTATCTCAGGAAATGTATAATGCTCAGCAAAATTCTGATTCAGGTAATACCTCTAGTCAAGAATCAAAAGCAGATAAAAAAGATAATAGCCAAGATGATGTTGAAAACGTTGACTATGAAGTAGTTGATGATGACAAATAATAAATTTTTAATTTTAATACTTAATTTTGCATACATTTTATGTATTGATGTTAATTGGGATCCATATTTGCCTGCAAATGGAGAAGAAATCACTATTTTTGCTGATGTAAGTAAAAATAAAGAATTTCAGTTTAGATATCCAATGTATATACATTTAAGTAATGATGGTAAAGATTACAAAAGTTACCAAATGAAACTAGATTATTTACAGAAATCATCTACCTGGGCTTATTCTTTTATTATAGATTCAACCACCTTTTTTCAAATAGATAATAATAAATTTTATTTTAAAAATGAAGACTGGAAAAATGCTAAAATAGTTTTAGAAAATAATATTGATTTTCATGAAGTATCCGTTGCATTGGAATCGAAAAAATATAATACTGCAATAAATTTCCTTAATCAAATTAAAGAAAATACTGAAGATATTTCGATTAAAGCGCGTACAGATTATATGATAGCCGAAGTATTTCTAAATGATTTTAAAGATTTCTCGGTAGCAGCAGATTTATATTCAGATATTATTTATTCTTATCCTAATCACATCATTGAAGTAAAAAAATCTTTATTTACCCTGGCTTACATTTATGCTAATCATTTAGATTATTTTAGTGATGCAATCTTTTTTTATAAAAAATTCAAGTCCAATTATCCAAGTGATGATTTAATTACATCTATTGATTATGAACTAAATAATCTAAGTAAAATAAATTTAGAATTAAAATCATTATTAAACTCTTCCAAATAATCTTATTATTTAATTGTTTTTTTTTATAATTTTATAAGTAATTTTTAATTAATAAGGTAATGTCTATGGCAAATACTTCAGATTTCAGAAATGGTTTAATTTTTCATCATAAAAACGGTTTATGGAAGATTATTGAGTTCTTACATGTAAAACCAGGAAAAGGTCCAGCATTTGTTAGAACCAAGCTTAAAAATATTAAAACTGGTCAAATTGTTGATGAAACTTTTAGATCCGGAGAAAAATTTGAAGTTGTAAAAATTGAAGCAAGAGATTATAATTATTTATACAATGATGGTTCATTTTATACATTTATGGATTCTGAAACATATGAGCAAATCTCTCTTACTAAAGAACAGGTTGGGAGTGATAATCTCGATTTTCTTGTTGAAAATACAGAAATAACTATTGCATTTAACGAATCTGAACCAATAGAAATTAGACTTCCTCTTCATTTGAATGTTAAGGTGATAGATACCGATCCAGGAGAAAAAGGTAATACTGCGCAAGGAGGCACAAAGCCTGCAAAAATTGAAAGTGGGGCAACCCTAAATGTTCCACTATTTATTAACATAAATGACGTTATAAGAGTTGATACAAAAGAAAAAAAATATATTGAAAGAGTTAAATAGTGACTTATGTCTCTAACTGAGAAAATAAAAAAAATTATTAAAGTAATTGAAAAAACCAGTATTGAAGAAATTGAAGTCTCTTCATTTTGGGGTGCTCAAAAAATTAGGCTTTCTAAAAAAAGCGAATCAAGTAAAGTAGTTGTTCAGCAATCATCACAGCCAGTTGTCGAAAAAGAGGTTGTTTTAAATGAAGATATTAAAAAAGATGAATCTTTAGTAAAAGAAAAACAGGTTGAACCTTCTAATGATGATATAGTTGAAATTACTTCTGACTCTACTACAAATCTTAATATTGAAGAACATCTTGAATATCAAAAAGCTCCATTAGTTGGTACATTTTATGCAGCTTCTAAGCCTGGAGAACCTCCTTTCATAAAAGTTGGTGATAAAGTATCTAAAGGACAAACTCTATGTATCATTGAGGCCATGAAAATTTTTAATGAAATAGAATCTGATTTTAATGGTACTATAGTTGAAGTATTAGCAGAGGACTCAAATCCTGTTGAGTTTAATCAATCCATCTTTTCTATAAAGCCCAACGAATAATGTTTAAAAAAATCCTTATAGCGAACAGAGGAGAAATTGCCTTAAGGATAATTAGAGCATCAAGAGAACTTGGTATTAAAACAGTTGCAGTCTTTTCAACTGCAGACGATTTATCTCTCCATAAAAAATTTGCTGATGAAGCTATTTGTATTGGTCCACCTAATCCATTAAAAAGTTATTTAAATATACCCTCAATTTTGGCAGCGGCTGAACTAACTGATGCAGATGCCATTCATCCCGGATATGGATTTTTATCAGAAAATGCAAATTTTTCTTCCATTTGCAAAGAAAATAATATTGTTTTTATAGGTTCTGATTCAAAAACAATTAGTAAAATGGGTCATAAATCCACAGCAAAAGAAACTATGAAAGCAGTTGGAGTAGAAGTGATACCTGGTTCCGAGGGTGTTGTTAAAAATGTTCAGGATGGTTTAGAAATAGCTTCCAGTATTGGATATCCTGTTATAATCAAAGCAGCATCTGGAGGTGGAGGTAGAGGAATGAGAATGGTTGAAAATGAAGAAGATTTTATTAATTCTTTTAATTCAGCACAATCAGAATCTAAAATTGCTTTTGATAATGATGAAGTTTATATTGAAAAATATTTTGTACAACCTAGGCATATTGAAATTCAGATTTTATCAGATATTCATGGAAATACTTTTGCGTTTGGTGAAAGAGAGTGCTCTATTCAAAGACGGCATCAGAAAGTTATTGAAGAATCTCCATCTCCAATAATTAATGATGAGATAAGAAAAAAAATGTGTGATACTGCAGTTTTGGCTGCTAAATCTGTTAACTACATTGGAGCAGGAACAATTGAATTTCTTTTTGATTCCTTAACAAGTAATTTTTATTTTATGGAAATGAATACTAGAATTCAAGTTGAGCATCCAGTAACAGAATTTGTTACAAATGTAGATTTAGTTAAGCACCAGATTTTATGCCATGCAGGCTTAGCATTGCCTTTAAAATACAAAAATTTAAATCTCAGGGGCCATTCTATCGAATGTAGAATAAATGCAGAAGATCCTGATAAAAATTTTATGCCATCACCAGGGACATTGACAAGTGTTCATTTCCCAGGAGGATTAGGTGTTAGGGTTGATTCAAGTGTTTACACAGGCTACACTATTCCACCTAATTACGATTCCATGATTGCTAAGGTTATTGTACATGCTCAAACCAGAACAGAAGCAATTAATAAAATGTATACATCTCTTGATGAGTGTGTGATCTCTGGTATTAAAACAAATATAGAATTTCAAAAGAAAATTTTAAAAAATGATTCTTTCATTAAAGGTGATTTTAATACTAATTTCTTACATAACTTTTAGCAAAAATAAGGTACTTACATGAATATTCCTGAAAATTTAAAATATACTAAAGAACATGAGTGGATTAGAGTCGAAGAAAATTTTGCTTATGTTGGTATTACAGACTATGCTCAAGGTGAGCTTGGTGATATAGTGTTTGTTGAGCTTCCAAATCTTGAAGAAGAATTTAACCAAAATGATATTTTCGGTACAATTGAAGCAGTTAAAACTCTAGCAGATTTATTTATTCCAATTTCTGGTAAGATAGTAGCTGTAAATGAAGATTTAGAGGGACAGCCAGAGCTTATCAATACTAGCCCTTATGAAGAAGGTTGGATTGTTAAAATTGAAGTTACAAACAAAGAAGATTTAGAATCCCTTATGAATAACAATAACTATAAGGAGTTGATTTCTTAATGTCATACGTACCAATTACAGATACAGATGTAACTGAAATGCTCAAATTAATTAAGTCAAATTCAATTGATGATTTATTTGATATAGTTCCAGACAAATTTAAACTTGATTATGAGAAATTTGATGTTCCAGATAGTTATTCAGAACAAGAAGTTTTTACATTTCTAGATAGTGTTGGTAAATTAAATTACTCTTCTAATAATAAGACTTTCATTGGAGGAGGCGCATATGATCATTATGTTCCTAAAATTGTTGATTTTTTAGCAAGTAGATCAGAATTTTATACAGCTTATACACCATATCAGCCTGAAGTTAGTCAAGGGACTCTTCAATATCTGTATGAGTTTCAAAGTATGATATGTGATTTATCAGGCATGGATATTTCTAATGCATCATTATATGATGGTGCCTCAGCTGTTGCTGAAGCATGCAGTATGTCAATTGCAGTTAATTCTAAAAGAAAAATTCTTGTTTCATCTAACCTTAATCCCAGTTATTTATCTGTACTAGAAAGTTATTTTTCATTTAATAATGTTGAGATAAAGTTAATTAAGTCAGAAAATGGTTTGACAAGCTTGGATGATTTGAAAAATAATATTGATGATGATACATCTTGCGTTGTTATTCAATCTCCCAATTATAATGGATTATTAGAAGATTGGTCTGAATTTACAAAATTAAAAGAAAAATATAGTAAATTATTAATTATAGCTGTTTCTGATCCCCAATCCTTATCATTATTAAATTCACCAGGAGATGTGGATTGTGATGTTTACGTTGGTGAGGGCCAAAGTCTTGGAAATTATCTATCGTTTGGAGGTCCATATATTGGCCTCTTTGCTGCTAAACAAAAATATGCTAGAAAAATGCCTGGAAGAATTATTGGTAGAACAGAGGATGTGGATGGCAAGGAAGGTTTTGTAATGACCCTTCAGACTAGAGAGCAACATATTAGAAGAGATAGAGCAACTTCAAATATCTGTACAAATCAGGGTCTTATTGCACTTAGATGTACAATATATATGGCATTAATGGGTAAAGAAGGTTTACCAAATATTGCTGAAATATGTCTTCAGAATTCGCAATATGCTGCAAATGAGATTAATAAATTATCAAATTATAATTTAATGTATGATAATAGTAATTTTTTGAAAGAGTTTGTTGTTAAAACTAAATTTTCTGTAAAAAAATTGGTTGAATTTGCTGCTAAAAATGGTTTCAATATATCACCTCTTAAAAATGATAATACAGATAGTCTGTTATTGTTAGCATTTACTGAAAAATATAAAAAAAGTGATATAGATGATTTTGTTTCTTTTTTGAAAGATTACAACGTCTAGTTAAAATATGTCCATATTAAATTTTTTAAATGAAGTCAAAGACAAGAATAGTTTTTCACTCCTTGCACTTATAGATCCTGACAAAAAAAATGACTCTAGGTTAAAAGATATTCTTTGTAGAATAAATTCCAGTAATTTTAATGCTATTTTAGTAGGTGGAAGCTATATCGAAGATGACTTGTTTGAAAAAAGAATAAAGTATATCAAGTCAAATACGAAATTGCCTTTGATTTCATTCCCTGGATCATCTAATCAGATTTCACATCAGATAAATTCAATGCTTTATTTAAATCTAATTAGTGGAAGAAATCCTAAATATTTAATAGATGAACAAGTAAAGGGTGCAAAAAAAATAAACAAGTTAGATATCGATACGATTCCAACTGCTTATATACTACTTGATGGTGGCTCTTGTACTTCTGTTTCAAATATTTCAAGTACAAGTCCTTTAAATATGAATGATAAGGAGAACGTATTATCTCATGCTTTAGCAGGGCAATTTATGGGCAATAAATTAATATATTTCGATTGTGGTAGCGGATCTAAGTTTTCCATTAAATCTGATTTGCTAAGTTATATTTCAAAAGAAGTTAAAATACCAATTATTGTTGGTGGTGGTATTAAGTCTTACAACGAAGCGGTTAAATTATCTCATTGTGGAGCTTCATGTGTGGTTGTTGGGAATTCATTAGAATCAGGTGAATATGATATCTAGTATGGCTCGTACATTTAAAAAATACTGGGTAATCGGATTGGTTAAATTCTTCTATTCTTCTTTTATTTTGTTATTAAGAAATAGCTAATTTATCGTATACTACTTGAGTATATTATAACGATAATATGACGTTAAGTTTAAAGCAACCTAAAAATTACTGTAAGTAATAATTTTTATTAGTTTTTATGGTATTTATGTAAAGTAAAATTTTAATTCTAAATGGACTACGATTTTAAAAAAATAGAAAAAAAATGGCAAGACTTTTGGAGTTCTAGCGCAGACTTAGATACAAAATTTAAAAATACAGACAATAAAAAATATTGTTTAACCATGTTTAGTTATCCATCAGGAGATAAACTGCATATTGGTCACTGGTATAATTATGGACCAGCTGATACATTTGCTAGATTTCTTAAATTGAAAGGATATAATGTTTTTCAGCCTCAAGGTTTTGATGCATTTGGATTACCTGCCGAAAATTATGCTATAAAGCATGGAGTACATCCCCATAAGAGTACTCATCAAAATATTAATACTATGAAATCACAGTTAAATGCGATAGGTGCGTTGTATGATTGGAGTAAAGAAGTAATCACCTGCGATAAGGATTATTACAGATGGACTCAGTGGCTTTTCTTGCAATTGTATAAAAATAATTTAGCATATAGGAAAGAGGCAATGGTAAATTGGGATCCAGTTGATCAAACTGTACTCGCTAATGAGCAAGTTCTCTCAGATGGAACTTCTGAAAGATCTGGTGCATTAGTAATCCAAAAACCACTTATTCAATGGTTCTTTAAAATTACCGATTATGCAGATGAATTACTTAATTTTGATAATTTAGATTGGCCAAAAAAAACTGTTTCAATGCAAAAAAATTGGATTGGTAAAAGTACAGGTGCCAAAGTTTCTTTTAAGATAGTAGATAATGATTCAGAAATTCAGGTATTTACTACTAGGCCCGATACATTATTTGGAGTTACATACCTTGTTATTGCACCTGAACACCCATTAATCAAAAAGTTGAAATTAGATTCAAATTTAGATATAAAGTCATATTGTGAATCTTCGTTAAAAAAGAGTGAATTACAGAGGTTAGATTTGGATAAGACTAAAACGGGTGTGTTTTCAGGAATGTATGCCATTAACCCATTAAATTATGTTAAAATTCCAATATGGATTGCTGACTATGTTGTGGTAGGGTATGGTACAGGTGCAATAATGGCGGTACCTGGCCATGATCAAAGAGATTTTGAATTTGCTAAGAAATTTTCACTTAATATAGTAAAGGTTGTTGATGATGGAAATGGTGTAAGTATTGAGGATGAAGCTTTTACAGAAAGTGGAATATGTATCAATTCTGACTTTATTAATGGTCTCAAGACAAAAGATGCAATAAAAAGAATGATTCATTATTTACAAGACGAAAAAATCGGGGAAAAATCAGTAACCTACAGGCTAAAGGATTGGTTGATTTCAAGACAACGTTATTGGGGAACTCCCATACCAATAGTTTATGATCCAGATGGTAATCCTCATGCTGTTCCTGATGAACACTTGCCTTGGTCTTTGCCTGAAGATGCTGAATATAAGCCTAAAGGAACATCTCCTTTGGGTTCATCAATAGAATTAATAAATAGAACTGAGAAAATTTTTGGTAAAGGTTGGAAGCCTGAAATAGATACAATGGATACTTTTGTATGTTCTTCATGGTATTACTTAAGATATCCAGATGCAAATAATAATACCTCGCCATTTTCTAAAGAATCAATGTCTTGGCTTCCGGTTGATCATTATATTGGTGGAGCTGAACATGCAACAATGCATCTTCTTTATGCAAGATTTATAACAAAAGCATTAAGAGATCTCAAACACATAAATTTTAATGAACCTTTCAATCATTTATATCACCAAGGTACAATTACAAAAGATGGATCAAAAATGTCTAAATCTAAAGGTAACACTGTTTCTCCAGATATTTTTGTTGAAAAATATGGTTCTGATACTTTTAGATGTTATTTAATGTTTATGGGACCATATGATGAGGGAGGTGATTGGAATGATAAGGGTATCAAAGGTATAAATAAATTTTTAGGTCGATCGTTTAGACTTGCAAGTTTAGATACTAAGTATAATGAAAGTAATGAAGATCTTTTTACAATTCACTCTACTATAAAGTCTGTTACAGAAAGCTTAGAAAAATTAAAGTTTAATACTGCACTTAGTCGTTTAATGGAATTTGTTAATTATTTTTATTCGAGAGGTTTAAATGTAAATACGAAATCCATTTATATTAGACTTTTATCTCCTTTTGCTCCTCACTTAGCCGAGGAGCTTTGGTTTGAAAATAATCAAGAAAGTATTTTTTGTTCATCCTGGCCTATGTATAATCAAGAATTTTTAGAGAAAGATAATATTAAGCTAGCTATTCAAGTAAATGGCAAATTAAGAGCAACAATCGAATTGAGTAAAACTATTGATAAGGAAGAACTATTAAGTAATTGTAAAAATCACCCAAATGTAAATAAATTCTTATCTGACAGAGAAATAATCAAAGAAATCTATGTTCCAGGTAAGATTGTTAATTTTGTAATAAAATAAGGAAAAATAATGAAAAATAATCCATTTTTTAAAGAATTTAATCAACCGTTTGATACAATCCCATTTAAGGAATTTAAAACTGAACACTTTCTTCCTGCTGTTCATAAAGCTATTAAAATCAGTAATGATAAAATTAAATTAATATGCGATTCAAATGATAATCCAACTTTTGAAAATACAATTTTAGAATTAGAAACTTCACATGAGGACTTAGAAAGAATAGTTGGTGTTTATTGGCATTTATTTGGTGCCCACAGTGAAGGAGAATTTAAAAGTCTGGCTCAGGAAATAAGTCCTTTAATATCCAGTCATACTAATGATTATATGTTAAATAGTATTTTATTTGAAAAAATTAATTCAGTTTTTGAAAACCGTTATAATCATGAGTATGATGAACATGATTTAAAATTGATTGAAGATACATTTCAGTCATTTATTAGAAATGGTGCTTCACTAAATGACAGTGATAAAGAAAAATTAAGAAAACTTGATCAAAGCTTATCTTTACTATCACCAAAATTTTCTAATAATGTTTTAGATGCGCAGAATAGTTTTGAAATGTGGGTAGACAATAAAGACGATTTAGCAGGACTACCTCAAGATGCAAAAGATGCTGCAGCAGAATCTGCTAAGAAAAAAAATCAATCAGATAAATGGTTGTTTACTCTTCAAATGTCTAGTTACTTACCATTTATGACTTATTCACAAAAAAGAAATCTTCGAGAACATCTCTTTAAGGCATATGGTGGTTTGTGTAATGGAGGAGAATATGATAA